>Ga0222626_1000103_pt1 | contig 60202 bp, 63 predicted proteins | sample AntAcemetageno91_FD_179862 | JGI IMG/M metagenome (GOLD analysis project Ga0222626, IMG submission 179862) | Saline water microbial communities from Ace Lake, Antarctica - #91 | ecosystem: Environmental > Aquatic > Non-marine Saline and Alkaline > Saline | place: Antarctica: Ace Lake | collected...
GATGAGAACGAGAAGACCGAATATAAATTAGGATAGGTCATTATGCGAATTTTTCAGTCAAGGTCTTTTGAGAAAAAAGTAAAGAAGATGTCGAGGTCCGAAAAGGATGCGCTCGATCAAGAAGTAACACGAATTGCGGACGACTCAAACCTTGGAGAGGAAAAAAAGGGCGACCTGAAAGATGTATTCGTACACAAGTTCAAGCTCAAAACTACCCAGTACCTGCTTGCCTATAGAAAGATCGACGGTGACTTGGAACTGGTTATGATAGGGCGTCATGAAAACTATTATCGAGACTTGAAGCAATATTTAAAGGACAGATAGTGGGGTAAACCTGTCAATTCGGCAGATCGCTACGCCCTACTGATTTTTTCGTATACTACACATCAAGCGGCAACATGTTTGCGGGGGACAGAGCCCCCGCGCTACTCGACTACGTTACCAGAAAGATCCTCAGATCCATAACATTCGTCATGGTCGGTCCGGTTATCAAGAGATCTCCGGTCGCCTCAAAGAAGTGATATGAATCGTTGTTTCTGAGATACCGTGCCGCATCGTATCCCCTGCCCCGGGCAACCTCCACGGTTGATCCATCAGCGATCGCCCCTGCCGAATCGGTAGGTCCATCCGTCCCATCCGTTCCACCGCTCAGAATGGTTATGCCCGCGATCCCCTCTATCTCGATAGCTGCGGCAAGCACAAATTCCATGTTCCTTCCACCAAGCCCGTCCCCGTGGATCGTGACCGTCGTCTCGCCCCCGGAGATAATACACCCCGGTACATGAACGGGATTGCCGGTTTGCTGTATCTCTCCGGCAATGGCCGTGTGGACCTTTGCCACCTCCCTGGTCTCGCCCTCAATGATTGAAGAAAGGATAATAGCGTTATACCCCAGCGCGGTCGCCTTGTGCTTCGCGGCTGAGATCGACAGGGCGCAACTGCCGATGATAAGCGCGATGGCCTTCTCAAAGACCGGGTCGCCAGACTTGGGCGTCTCAGTGTGCTTCCCCTCAATTCCACCCTTCAGATACGCAATTACTGAGGGGGGGAACACATTCCTCAAGTCGTAGCGGTTCACGATCTCCATGCAATCGGTAAAGGTGCTTCTGTCAGGAACGGTCGGGCCGGAGGCAATCACGTCAAGATCATCGCCAATTACATCCGAAAGGACCAGCGTCACGAGGGTCGCCGGAAAGGCGATCTCGGCAAGTCTTCCCCCTTTAATTCCTGAGATATGTTTTCGTATGGTATTGATTTCATGTATATCGGCCCCACAGTCCAGGAGGGCCTGCGTGGCTTTCTGCTTGTCATCGAGAGAGATGCCGCTCGCAGGCAGGGGAAGAAGCGCCGAGCCTCCGCCCGATATGACGCACAGGACAAGATCCCGCTCGCTGGCGTCTTCAAGGAGATCAAGGATGCGCCGGGAGCCATGGGCACCTGACTCGTCAGGGATCGGATGACCCGCCTCCGTTACAGAAACAATATCCAATGGGAGTCCATGACCATATTTTGTGGTTATCATACCCTCGGTCATATATGAACCCAGGATACCTTCGAGCGCGGAAGCCATGCTCGCTGCCGCCTTGCCGGCGCCGATAACCATAACCCTGTCAAATGCACCCAGGTCGTACTCCCTGTCGCCAATCACCAGCCGCTTCCCTGTAAGTTTCACGGCGCGCCTGATCGCCTCACCGGGGTCCGCGGCCTTCAGTCCGGCATCAAAGATTTTTCTGATATCTGTTCGAGGGTCCTTCATACCGTCAATGCTCCTGTATCATACGTGTTGCGAGTTGCGGGTTACGTGTTGCGGGTTGCGGGTTTCAAACCCCCGCATCAGGCTTCTGTCTTTTTGGTAACTTCGGTCTTTATGCCTTCCACTGTGTCTATGAGCGCCGGAAATACATTATCTCTGAAATCACCGGCAACTACTACCAGCATTACGTCTTCACCGGGGGAAAGCCGCCCCTCCCGCACCTGTGCAAGTGCCTCTATTATTCCCTCGCGCTTTTTTGTCTCATCAAGGATTTCTTCGAGTCGTTTCCGGTCCACCTTCACAAACAGTTCACTGACCGGTTTTCCATCCCTTGAAGTTTCTCTTACCACACCATTATGACACAGTATCATCCCCGCCTTTTTGTAATCGGGATGAGACTTAACCTTCTTTATCATATCCGTCAGATCCATTCTTACCTCCTGATTTTGCTGAAACTCGCATCGTATTAAAAGGGACGTCTCTCCCTATGGCCTTGACGTGAACTGATCTACTACTTCACGACATTCGGAGACAAAGGTACGCAAATCCTGCGGCTTTACAATTTTGTCAAACCTGTAGATAAGCAGGTGGATACCGCCTCCCTCTACATGCCAACCCGGATTATTCGAAAAGAAATTTATAAGCGAATCGCCGAAAAGCCGAACTACCTGATCGGACTGTTCCGATGAACGCATATCATAACTGGATGGCAGTGCGGGAAGATTGATTTTTTTGAAACCTGTCATCATCTCCGTCATTTTAAGACCAATTCGCCGGAGGGTCTTTGGGGAAATTCGATCCTTTGCTTTGGCAGAAAGAACAAAAGGTGGAAGATCGGCCCCATCAAGCTCAAAAACTCCCACCGTTTGCTCAACGTCATTATCCGGGTGCATCGAATATCCATAGTCGAAAATGTGGAATGGAACACCCTTTGTCAACTCCCCCCTGATTGTGTTAATCATGGTCTTCGATCCACGGGGAATTGAAAAAAGCTGATAAGGTCCGAAAAGCTCACGTGGACTTTCTTTAAGCCCTTTCTCAAAAGAAAATCCCATTAGACCGGACTCCCTTGCCATTCCCGATGCACGTTTACGGGTTCGGGGAACAGTCCAGAGATAGTGATACCCTCCAATCAGTACGACAAGAACTCCACCAATAACGCCAAAAAAGATAAGGTAATCTTTAATAACTTCCATCTTATGGACTCCTTCCATGGTCGAAGTTAAATTCCAGCTTTAATGCACCCGATCCTTAAAAAACACGATCAGCAGGGGGCATACCGGGGCTTTTTACGGGGTCGTCAATTGACTGATCCCTCAGAATTCTTTACCTGACCTGTCTTAACTGGTTTTTATCATATAGAATTCACGGAATCAATCATACTATTGACTGCAATCGTCAATTATGCGAAAAAAGCAATTATGTACGGGAGAAGACGATCACGAAAACGACAAAGAAATCTTCAAAAGATGGGAGATTTTCTGCAGAAGGTTCTAAGGAAAAGAAAAATTTTCCTTGAACTGATTGATCACAGCATTCTTGATGTCTGGAACATAGCGGTCGGACCACAGATTTCGGCTAATACCAATCCATTCAAATTCAAAAATGGCACATTGTTTGTACACGTTTCGGCACCGGCCTGGATGCAGCAGCTGCGGTTCATGAAGCAGGAGATCATGGACAAAGTCAATCTCGAATGGGAAAAGGAGGAAATAGAGAATATCTATTTCTCGATAGGCGACATACATCGCACACCCGAAAAGCAGGCAGATAACCCCATCGACTTCAGCCTGTATCCGTTAAAAGAAAGGGACAAAAGACTCATCAGGGAAAATCTCTCTCAGATAGATGATAAGGAATTGAAAGACACTCTCGAAAAGGTAATGACTAAAGAGATAATCAAACGCAGGCTGAACGAGTAAAAGTCATCCCGCCGAGCATTTCAACCATCTCATCAGAATATCTGCCGTCATTTCCATAGATAAAAAATGGGGGCATTATCTCCGCTTCTTCACCCGCGTTTTTGACTCCTTCGGCCAGAATAAACGCCGCCCCGGACGAAATATTCGAATACACAACACGAAACCTCTTCGGCTCGAGCCTGTTTTTACGCATCCGGGCAATCAGTTCAACACTCCGCGCCGCTGGATAGATGACATATACCCGTCCGAAATCTTTCAACAGATATCTTGCGGAAACAAGAAAATCATCTATCGTGCCGCTGATCTCATGTCTCGCCACAGCCCTTTCCGGATCAGGATTGATCTTTCCCGAATTCAACTTTCTATAAGGCGGATTAAATACCACCACATCGAAAGAGTGCGGATCAAAGAGCTGTTCAATCTTTTTCACATCGCCGGGATATACCTTGACCCGGTCTTCCAGGCCGTTTAATTCTATATTTCTCCGGGCCATATCAGCCAGTTCCCGCTGTATTTCTACTTCCACTATATGCGCCTTAGTAAACCTGAACGCCAGCGTCATGGCTATGACACCGCTCCCGGCTCCGAGTTCAACAACGCCGTCGCCTTTCTTCAGGGTAACGAAATGCGCCAGAAGAAGAGCATCCACAGAGAACCGGTATCCCTTCTCCTTCTGCAAAACCTTTAATAAACCATGAAAGAGGTAATCCATCGTCTCATCATCGCGCTTCAATACGGTTTTTTCATCGTTCATAAATGATTCCTCGAACAAACTTATAGAAATAATCGGCGGACTAAATCCGCCCCCCATCATCCGCCGCGAAAAACGGGACTGAATGGACAAAGGTATCAGAAACGCGCCGATTAATGCCAGACCGGAATGACTTGACAAATTCTCATCTTCTTCGGTAAGCTCACATGGAATCAACATAATCTTAACCTTCCTGGCCCATGGTTTTCGAATCTCGTATAACACATTTTCTGCCAGGCATTCACCGTTAATTCAGAGAGAACGTAGTGTGGGGCCTCTGTGCCCCACAAAGAGGGCTCGCTACACCTAACAAACTTATTTGCGAAATTAAGTTACTGGTAAGCAGCTGCTGCACAATAAATTGATAAAGGGGGAATTGATCATGTCAGATGCGTATTCAAGCAAGCCATGGCTAAAGTTTTACGATAAGCATGTGCCCGAGAATCTAGAGTATCCAGAGAAGGTCTATCCTGAAATCTTTCGAGAAGCCGTGGAAATGGTCCCAGAGAGAGTGGCTTTATATTATATGGGAAAAGGTATCACTTTTCGAGAGATTGACACCCTATCCAATAAATTCGCCCAATACATCAAGGCCAGGGGTGTAAAGCCCGGTGAAGTGGTGGGGGTTAATCTCCCGAATATTCCCGCCTATTATATATCAATCATAGGCATCCAGAAGGCGGGATGCGTGCTTACAGGAGTGAGTCCTCTTCTAAAACCCGAAGAGCTTGAGTTTCAACTCAATGATTCCTCCGCAAAAATCCTTGTAACGCTGGACCTCCTCTTCGGCAACGCGGAAAAAATTGCACAGAACACAGGGATCAGGGCGATTGCCGTGGCAGGAATAGCCGATTTTCTCCCCCCCGTAAAAAAATTTCTCGGCAAGATGCTGAAGAAAATTCCGTCCGGAACGGTGAACCCCATCCCGGGTATCGAGGTCAGAAAATATCTGGACATCCTTGAGGAGATGCCACAGGAGCGAGTCGAGGCGACAATAAAACCGGAGGCGCCTATGCTGATGCAGTATACCGGGGGAACTACCGGTCCTCCAAAAGGGGCCGTTTTGACGCACCGGAATATTGTATCTCATATTACCCAGATGAAGCTCTGGATGGACCTTCACGTTGCTGATGAGGGCAACGTGATGTCCGCGTTTCCCTTATTTCACCAGGCAGGTCTCTTTATGGGATTGATTACCATGTCTCTCGGGATGACTCAGGTTGCAATACCCAACCCGCGAGATCTAAAATTTATCATCTCGGCAATGAAAAAATACAAACCGGCCTCAATGATAAACGTTCCCACCGTCTTTCTGGAACTTCTTAAAAAACCTGAATTTCGTGCCATTGATTTTTCCGGGCTTGAGTGGTGTTTGAGTGGGGCTGCACCATTTCCGCCGGAATATATAAAAGAGTTTGAAGACGTGGTGGGCAAGGGAAAACTTGTGGAAGTTCTGGGCATGACGGAGACAAGTCCCGTTCTGGTAAGTCTTCCCCGTTACGGAAAGAAAAAACCGGGTTCGGTGGGGCTACCCCTTTCGGATACTGACATAAAACTGGTGGACCCGGAGACCGGAGAGCTGGCGCCCCAGGGACAACCGGGAGAGTTCGTGGCGAGAGGGCCTCAGGTCTTTACTGCGGGATACCACAACAGACCGGAAGAAAATGCCAACACGTTGAAAGATGGCTGGATCTACACGGGCGACATATGTGAGATGGATGAAGACGGTTATTTCTATATTGTTGACAGACTGAAAGATATGGTGAATGTGTCAGGATTTAAGGTATTCACCCGCCAACTGGATGATGAGTTAATGGAACATCCGGATATAGATGTGGCGGCTTCCGTAGGCCTTCCCAATCCCGAAAGGCCGGGCTCTGAAATAGTTGCCACGGCCATAGTGCTGAAACAGGGCATAGAAAAGGACGACGAGGCGAAGGAAAAGATATTACAATATCTGAAGGAAAAAGTGGCACCTTATAAAATCCCCAAAAGGATTGATTTTATGGATGAGCTTCCCACAAGCGCCGTGGGCAAGGTACTTAAGAGGGAATTGAGAAAAACGATGGCCGAAAACTGACAAGATAATGGGGAATAGCTTGTTTCAAGAAACGTAGTGTGGGGCCTCTGTGCCCCACAAAGAGGGCTCGCAACACATAAAAGGTAGCCGTATAGGGGTGGGATGGATAACGATCATTCCTTGAGGGAAGAGGCAATCGGATCCAATTAAGAGGTAGGCACATGCAGCTTGAAGAATGGATAGTACTCGTTTTAATTGTCGTCTGTATCGTACTTTTCATGCTCTTGCGTTACTCGAATCGAAAGCTCGCTGCTCAATCCGAGTCCATCGCGCAACTCGACAGGCAGAAACGTTCCCAGTCGGTCCGTTACGGCAAACTAACCGAGCAGTTTATGCCTTTTCTGGAATCGTACCCCTATGATCCACACGACTTCAGGTTTCTGGGTACCCCTATTGACGGGGTGCAGTTTACCGAGGACTCTATTGTCCTTATCGAGTTCAAGGCAGCGGGCTCCCAGCTTTCACACCGCCAGCGAGCCATAAAAAAGATAGTCGAAGAAGGGGCTGTACACTTCGAAATTCACAGGATATCCTGATCGTAAATACAGGAGAATTATCTATTTTACTTCATTTTCTTCTCCTGGCTGACTGTCAATATAAACAGGGAAAATATCCACTGTTTCGCGTCACCACTGAATTTATTTTTTTGGTCCATCGACTTGCAATCACGTTCCAGACCAGATCTTACTGCCGCAAAGTATTCATCTTTCTTTTGATTTTTAAGAGTGTGGAATTCCAAGAACATCCATGATTCTCTTTATTCCTTCAGTTTTTCGATAATCTCCTCATGTTCGGGAAATTGGCCCGTATTGAACTTGGAGTAGATCATGTTGCCATCGACTATCACGTCGAATATCCCGCCACCACCGGGGATCAGAGTTGCATCGACTCCAAAAATTCCATTGATTTCGTCCGCCAGACTGGCGGCCTTCGGTTTGTAGTTTCATTCTGCGCAGTAGTGAATTTCGATTTTCATTTTATTTCTCCCTTCTAAATAATTTACTCGTACAAAGGCACCATCTCTTGGCTTCAAGTTAATAATTCCAACCTGCATGGCTTATCGGTAAACGATTCAATTCGTCTTTATAATATCGCCACTTTGGTACAAATTCAGTCATTAACGCAATGAATCTGCCGTTGTGTTTTCTTTCCAACAGGTGAGCCATTTCATGAACAACGATATATTCCAGATGTTCCGGCGGTTTTTTGGCAAGTTCTAAATTCAACCAGATTCGTTTGGCCGTGCGATTGCAAGTTCCCCATCTCGTTCTCATTCTTTTAATCCCAAACTCATTGACCCGGACATTCATCTTCTTTTCCCACTTCTCTATCAGTGACGGCACAGTTTCTTTGAGCTTCCGTCTGTACCACTCATCAAGAATGGCTTTCTTTTTTACTGCGTCTGTTTCAGGCCTTACATAGAGTTCAATAGTGCTATGCTTTAAAATTACTTTGGGGGCAGCATTTAACTCAGTCACCTTCAACAAATAGCGTTTGCCTTTGAAATAATGACTTTCATTATTTATAAATTCCCTTTGTGCTTCCCTTTCCTGATCTCTCAGTCTGGTTTGTTGTTTTTTTATCCAGCTTAATTTTGAAATGGCAAAAACGCGAATAGTGGCCAAATCCATTCTATCGGGTGCTGAAATCCTGACTCTGCCCGCTGGGGGATAAACACTCAGGTGAATGTTCTTGATGTTTTTTTGCACTACATCAACGGTAATATCGCCTAATTTCAAATGCTTCAATCTATTCCTCGTCAATTTCAGCTTTCAGATTCATTGCCAGCCTGCTCCAGCCGTCTTTCGGCCCGGCCATTGGGAAGAATACCTGGGACGTAAAAAGGCTGCGGTCGTAATAGTTGGTGTCCGGAAGCCACATCGCGATGTTCCCATTGCCGCCGGAATCCACATTCCCGGTTTTGGGGTTGTAATAATCAAATCCAAGTACTTCCACCTGATACTTGCCCTTATCCTCTCCTTTGGCAATAACCTTGATGTCCATGGCAGGCAGGCCGGAGTAACGACTTCTTACGAAGCACCCTTGTTTTTCTTCTTAAGACTTTTGCATATTGAACAAAAGGCCCTGAAATGTCAAGGGAAACATGAAGCATTAGAGGTTTCAAAAGCTCTCCCATAGTGACACATAGGGGTGGCTCGCCGGGATTCAAGATGGAGCGGGGAATGAGCTCACTATTCAGTTCAAGGATAAAGGTTTGACCCTGTTTCCTCATTGAGATATAGGTACTGATTTCAGAATAAATCCATGAGAATACAATCGTAAATTATCGGATTGAGACGCATATTCTGGTTTGCCACCGTGTTGTGGAAGCCCCTGTGGAGATTTATTTTAACAAATGGAAACACGTACAAGAGAAGTGACTATCAGTGGTGTACTGCCGGGAAAGAGCATCGTTATATCCGTTATGATGACTTCTTTTTTTACGACGTTTATCGGCAGTTCAACGAATCTGGCACTACCGTTAATCGGTAAGGAATTCGCGGGGAGCGCTCTTGTTCTCAGCTGGATTGTAACCGGTTACATCCTGGCATCAGCCGCGTTTCTACTCCCTATGGGAAGAATTGCCGATATTGTGGGGAGAAAAAAGATCTTTCTTCTGGGAACGGCAGGTTTTACACTTTTCACCTTTCTATGCGCGGTTTCGTGGTCGAATGCTTCGCTCATCCTTTTCCGGGTACTGCAGGGAATAACGGCTTCAATGATATACGCGACGGGAATGGCAATAATCTCTTCCGTCTATCCGGCCGGGCAGAGGGGAAAGGCAATGGGGTTGGCCGTAACGGCCACGTATACCGGCCTTTCACTGGGGCCTGCTCTCGGAGGCTTCATATGCCAGCACCTGGGATGGAGAAGCATCTTTTACTTTACCGCTTTCGTTGGGTTGGCTTCTGTTGTGTTCATTATGACCCGTGTGCGGGATGAATGGATCAGCGCGGGGGGAGAAAGATTCGATCTCGCCGGCAGCATGCTCTATATGTTCGGGCTTACCGCGCTTTTGTACGGTATGTCATCTATGTACAGTACGCCACTGGCAAAGTACATTCTTATAGCCGGTGTGATTCTCATGACGGGTTTTATTATTCTCGAATCAAGAATCCCCTTCCCTCTCATAAACCTGCGACTGTTCTCTCATAACACCGTCTTCGCCTTTTCCAACCTCGCTGCCATGATCAATTACAGCGCGACGTTTGCTGTCGGGTTTCTCCTTTCTCTTTATCTTCAGGTAATCCGGGGATACAGTCCCCAGACAGCCGGTTTTGTCCTTCTCGCACAACCTGTCATCATGACCCTGTTTTCGTCATTCGCCGGTTCGCTTTCAGATAGAATCGAACCTCGTATTGTTGCTTCATGTGGAATGGGGCTTAACGCGCTGGGCCTTTTTCTTTTCACACTTCTTGGCACCGCTACTCCTGTCTGGATGGTAGCACTGAATCTGGCACTCATCGGTCTCGGTTTTGCCCTGTTTTCCTCACCCAATACCAACGCGATCATGGGGTCGGTAGGTAAACAATTCTATGGGGTTGCGGCATCAACGGTTTCAACCATGCGTATGATCGGAATGGCTGCGAGTATGACTGTTGTGACCCTGTTGATTGCGTTGTTTATCGGTGACGCGCAACTCAGTCAAACAGATCCTGCCCTTTTCATGACCAGCTTTAGAATCGCCTTCGCGGTATTCGGCATCCTCTGCGCCGGTGGCACCTTTGCCTCTCTCGCCAGGGGAAATGTACGATCTTCATAAAAACCGGCGGTTGCCGTGAAGGGAATGATATGCCCGCCGGGTAAACCAATCCCTCGATCTTGCTTGATTTTTAACATTATTTTAATTACATAGATGTCTCAGGGAAAAATTTCACATAGATACCGGTTGTGAGGTGTTAAAATGGACAATTCTCAAGCATTCATGAATGAAAACATCAATTTCACCCGTTACCGAAAGGGACAGAAAAAGGGCCACTACGAGAGTTTCTTCCTCCGCGCAAACCATCCGAAAAAGCCTCTCGCCTTCTGGATACGCTATACCATATTCAGTCCCGAGAATCGGCCGGATGATGCCATTGGCGAGATATGGGCATCATACTTTGATGGAAGCACAAGAAGGCATACGGCTGCAAAGGAAGAGTTTCCCCTTTCTGATTGTCTCTTCAAGGAAGACGATTTTGATATCCGGGTCGGAGAGGCGAGTCTCGATTCAAAAAATGTAAAAGGCATGTCATCTTCTGGTGAAAACAGGATTACATGGGATCTCAACTATTCGGGAAATGGGTCCCCTCTTCTCCTCCTTCCCCCAAAATTCTATAATAGATCTTTTCCCAAGGCAAAGAGCCTGGTGGGTCTCCCCATGGCGGTTTTTAACGGGCTGATAACTGTAAACGGAACGGAAATTCCGATTGAAAACTGGGTAGGGAGTCAGAACCACAACTGGGGGCAAAAACACACAGATCACTATGCGTGGGGACAGGTGGCCGGCTTTGATAACGACCCCGAGAGTTTTTTCGAGATAGGAACCGCGCGGCTGAAGATGGGCCCTCTCTGGACTCCCTTCATGACCGTTATGGTTCTAAGAAGGGGGGGTATGGAGTATCGACTCAACAACATGTTACAGAGTCTCAGGGCAAAAGGTTCTTTCGATTACTTTTCCTGGAGATTCATGTCGGAAGACGAGACGGTGCGTGTTGAGGGAGATATCTCCGCGTCACCACACGACTTTGTGGGATTCAATTACTACAACCCTCCCGGCGGCATAAAGCACTGTCTCAACACCAAGATCGCGTCTTGCAGGCTTTATATCACGAATAAGAAGGGTCCGGGTGGCAAGAAGACAGAGATTCTCGAAACCCGTTTCGGAGCGGCCTTTGAAATCCTGACGGATGACCGTGGACACGGAGTCCGGATACACGCATAAAAAATGCACCAATTATTGAGAAGGGGGTGACGAATGGCGTAACATCCGTCGTTTGCCCCGCTGATTGAATCGTTCCTGGAACCGGTCGAATTTCTGTCTCTGGTCATCGCTGAGGATTTCACGAATCATCTCAAAGCAGTGCTTCGTGATTCCCCGTATCTCAGGCCGACACCTCCGGCTGATCTGGGATAGTCTCTGGTGCGAGTCTCTGAGGATCTCTCCAATTTTAGTTTGTTGTGGCTCTGTCAGGTTGAGATCGCTCGTGAGTCTTCCGAGAAATAATTCCGCTTGTGCCTCCTGACCTCTCTCTACAAAGTGGGAAACGCGGTATTTCAGATAGGCCTTCGTTCCAAATGATCCCGCGAGGGTTCCGATTACAAACACAAGCAGTACCCCGACAAACACCTTTAGTTTATCGCCCATATCTCCTTCTCCTTATACTCCCCAGAATTGCTCCAAAGTGCCCTCAATCGGGTTGGCCATGAATGTCGCTGCTATCTCGTATTCCGGAGCGTAGTCAAGATTCACCAGTGCCACCCACAGGACGACTATCAAAAAACAGGCGATCGGTGCAAAATGCCACACAAACCTGCCGAATAGCGCCGGGAAACCAGGCTGGACGACGGGAACGCTGAGGGTTCTAATGTCTCCCATCACGCGCGTCTCCCAGAGATCACTCGCTGGAACTGCCTCCTTCGTCCGATAAGCATCTTTCAGCACATCCACGACTTTTGTTGCGTTGTTTTTCATTGCACCATCCCCTTTCCTATGAGTCCCGAAAGGAGCTTATGAAGTTTTTTCCGGGAGCGAAATGTGCGAACCTTTACGTTGGCCGCGGTCCAGCCAAGAGATTCGGCAGCCTCTTTTACCGTAAGGCCCTCAAGATATACCAGTTCCAGGACTATCCTGTCTTCGGCTGATAACTTCGCCAGCGCCCAGTCAAGCAATTCTCTCGCCTCTTCGCGTGATCCGTGCTGACTGAATGCCTGGTCCGATGTGTCCGATATGACGTTTTCCAGCCACTCCTGGTGTTGCTGTGTCAGGGTGCTCATGGGAACCTCTTTCGACCGGTAGCGCTCTCTCCAGAAGTCGTAACAGGTTCTTACCGCGATTGAACCGAGCCAGTTTCTGAATTTGTCATCTCCTCTGAAGATCTCGAGCGATTGATACGCCCGCACAAAAACATTGTGCGCGGTTTCCTCAACATGATCATAGGGCACATGCCTGCTCACAATTCCCATCACACAGGCCTTATATTTTTTCAGTATCTGTGCGAACGCATCCGCGTCTCCGTCAATAATCCGTTGAATGATCTCACGATCACTGGGCTTGCTGGATGTAGTATGCATCGATTCACACAATCTGATTTATTCAACCGGTTGTCATAGTAAACGAGAATGGATTCAATTTGCAATACATAATCACCGGTACTGACCAGCGATTGTCTGCATCTTCCAGCATGGCCTCGGAACGGGAACGGAGAGGTTTGAGGATTAGTAACCTGCACTCCTCCGTTCCCACTCTCATCAGGACAATCTTACCAACGGAGACAGTCAGCGGACTTTTTGCCGTATCCAGCCCTCCCGGAATCTCCCCTGCCTCTACAAATGCTTCTGTCGGATCTTTCAGCCTTTCGTTCATCCCACAATTTCAGCTGCTCAGGGGTGAGTATTGACTTCATTTCGGTCATCATTTTCGCCCGTGCGATCACCCTGTCCTCTCGTGTCGAAGACAACTTTTTGTAGGCTTTGCGAATGTCCTGTTCGTTGACATTATCGGCCTGGAGAGCCACCCTGAGGTTCTCACGATCTTTCATAAGCTCTCCTCCGGCTTTGATCCGGTTGATCTCGCACTCTTCCACGATCTTGACGGCTTTATCTTTCTGAGAGTCTGAAAGATTAAGGCCCATCATTGACCTCAATCCAACCGGGGCGGCACAGTTCCCTCCTGCCCCTCTCCAATGTCCCCTGGCCATTGCGATTGATGACACAACAAAAACAAATGCCAGTATAACTGACGCAATTACTATGGTTCTTGATCTCATTTCATGCCTCCATTTAGATTTGATAGAACTTGTTGAAAAGCTCTCTTTAAATTATTAATCGTAAAGTTTCGTAAAAAGGTTACAGAAAAATTCATTTGAGACAATTTTGTTGTTGGCATACCGGAACCTGGCATTCCTAACATAGTGTCCTGCATAAGGTTTCCGGGACTCTTTACTAATCCGTCAACTTTCATCATCTGATCGTTTGTTTTATTGATATTTCACAACAGTAATGGTATCGTGGGGGCGTTAAGGCATTGTTATGAGTGCATAAACCAATCTGAAAAGAGAGAGGAACATGATGAGAGCAAATACAAAATCAATTATTCCCGTTGTTGCGTTATTCTTTTGCCTCCTGTTTATTCCTTCTCAAACCGTGGACGCCAGAGACCCTTTAATTGTAAATATAAAAAACGGCGAGGCCATGGTTACTTATCTCGAGGGAAAGATTACAGTCTGGCCAACAAGTGAAACGGAACCCCGTTTACTACAGGTTAATGACTCCCTCAAAAAGGGCGATCTTGTCAATACCGGGGACCAGGGATTGCTGGAAATTGTTCTGCCCGACGGCTCGTTTCTTCGTTTTTCAAATAATGCCAGTTTCAAGATTAACGAGATTGACTGCAGCAAAGAGTCAGAAAAACGAATTGTTAATGTCAATGTTACTTTCGGGAAAGCCTGGGCAAACATACAGAAGCTCTTCGGTGGGGTTAAGCCTGAAATTGCATTGCACAGTACGAACGCGGTCTGCGGGATAAGAGGAACGATTTTCAGGATGAATGTAAATGATGATCAATCCGTTCTGGTCAGAACCTACGAGGGGGTAGTGAGCGTTGCAAAAGGAGCAGGATATATGCAAAAGCCACTTATAATACCAGACGGTCCCCCGAAAAAGATTGCCGGACCCACATCTGTTCAAGGCCCTGTAAAGGTTACAATGGAAGAGTGGACATACATTATCAAGTCAATGCAACAAATCCAGGTCAGCAGTAAAGGGGTGGCAGAAAAACCTAAGGCTTTTACGAAAGAAGAGGATAAGAGCGAATGGGTTGACTGGAACAGGCTAAGAGATGAATTCGTGAAAAGAATAAAGGTCTCTATTATTGAACAGGCAAAAGAGAAAGAAGAGAAGCAGTAACTCAACTTCTCTTTATAACTGAAGAAATATCTGGGGTGAGTGAGGGGACTTGAACCCCCGACCTCCTGGGCCACAACCAGGCACTCTAACCAACTGAGCTACACCCACCACATAATATTTATGGTACGCCAGCAGGGATTCGAACCCGGGACCTACGGATTAGAAGTCCGTTGCTCTATCCAGCTGAGCTACTGGCGCATTGTTCAAAAAAGAAAGGTTCTTTTAGTCACTTTGCTTATATTTGTCAAGACAAAACACCAACCATCCATTACCTGACATAGCCCGCAACACCATCGTACATATAGCCCATTTTCTTACGACCTTCGCCCTTCGTGTCAGTCGTGTAAAAGTATGCGCCTGTTTCAGGATTGAACCATCTGTACAGGTCTCTTGTATGGGGCAACATGATGGTTGCGATGTTTCCTATAGTTCCGTCAAAGACATATCCTTTGAAAGAACGCTTTCCACTCCCGACGAGTTGTGGATTATAAGAATAATAATGGGTTCCCTTTGACGGATTATGCCACTGGAAAAATTCCGTTGTTCCCGGCGTGTCTTTGCGATAGAGACTGAATGCCAGTTCACCTCGTTTGTATCTTTCGAGCGGAAAGTCTCCCCCTGCAACCCCGGAAGATAACAGTGAATCCGTTCCCTTTATATACCTGTAAATACTTATTAACTCAGACGGTTTATCACCTTTAACATCAAAAGAGACTTCAACTGTCTCAATCCCCTCCCCGGAATAAAAAAGTATGTTCTCGCTGTAAGATCCGGGAGACAGATTTTTGGAGTCGGCCATAACATTAATGTAGTCAACTTCATTCGTTGTGGTACCTCTCTCCGGCGATATCCTGATCCATCCCTTCCCGCCCTCCATGAGACTCGCGGTATTAATTCTCACGCCTTCTACTTCCACTGTCCCTTTTCGTACCACAAGAACAAGCAAATGAGACCTTCCATCCACAAGGTCTTTCACCACTGGGAACTCGGCCCTTTTTCTCTTCACAGACGCGCAATTAATTTCTCCTACTATCCGGTTATCGATAAAAACATCGAGGGTCCCCCCAGATTTATCTTTCCACAGGAACAGTGATATGCCGGAACCTGTGAAGGAGTATCTTAAAATGTCATTGCCTTCCGTACTATAGGGATAACCTCTCGCTTCAGACCATTCACCAGAGGTTTCGAGCGTATTTATCAGAGATCCGGGAACAGTGTAGCTGCCCTTTCCCGAAACAGCCCCATTGGCGAATGACACGTATCTACCTTTTTCAAGAACCACCCCCCGGAAGTCTTTTCTCTTTCCCTGCAACATCGCTTCCCATTTCAAGACACCTTTTCCTGAATTTCTCAATTCAATTCTTTTCATCAATTTTCTGCCGGTCTCAATGTTGCCAAAATATATCCCGAGTGGTACTACATCCATAGATGGGCGGGATCCTTTCTCCGTCACCTCAAATTTCAGGAATACCGTTCTTTCCCCACCATTAAAGAATAGATTTAGTTCCTCCCTGTAACTTCCCGGAGACAATGACTTTTCATAAGACACTGAATTGTTACCGGCTTCTAACAATATCCGAACAGGAAAGAGTCCATCGGTGGAGGCATTAACCTTCGATATGGAATCAATGGTGACATGAAGGGAACGGGCTGATATCCCGGCCATCCCTGAAAGCATATCGTCATATCGGGATATCCAATCCCCAATCCTGTGCACCTTCCATGTCAGGCCCCCTCCTCCGACATTTTTCAAGGAAATCAATCCCTTTGAACTCTCGCCGGGACCGATTGGGCCAAAATCCACTTCGCGGGGAGACACCATCAGAACAGGCTCAGCAAGACCCTCTTCAACATCGATAACTGCGACATTGCTGATCACGCCACTCCTCATCTTCCTGACATCTGTTCTGCCAGCTTTTTTAGCCATAAACACAGGCCTCTTGCGCAGAAAGAATCCAATAGATGGATCAGAAACCATCCACCTGCCATCCGAACCGCCTGAAAGATCGGTCCTACTTCCGTCAGACCATATGCCTGTAGCCCGGAACATCATTTTATTGTTAACCGTAATTTTTGCAGAAACAGGGATAATGGAAATGGATTTGAGGGCGAGAACATTTACTTGAAAATTTATTTTTTCATCACCACCGTTCGATCTTACGAGTAGAGTCCCTTCATACCTTCCTTCAGGGAGACCTGTTGCATCCACTGCCACATGTATCTTCTTCCTGCCAATACCTAACAGACTGCTGCTGAGTCCTGATTTCCGTTTTTCAGGCATACTTTCTTTCACATCAGTATTTTCGAGACCCTTTTCATCTGCCTTTAGCGCATCAACGTCACTTGAAAAGATGTTTTCTTTCAATACCAGCCAGGGTGCCCGGCTTGTGACTTCCCATTTCAATTCGCCCTTTCCGGCATTTCGCAGTGTCATGATAATATCTTCAATCGAGTCTCTTTCCATGTGATCAAATTTGATCTTAGGCAGAGACACCTTCAAGAGTGGACCGTCAAGCGGATCTACATGAATTGTCTTTACTGGACTTTTAACTCTGCCCTTCTCCGCGAGGATTTTGACAATACCATTATGTTTTGCGATGAATAATCCCTTGGCTGTAAAAGCTCCTATCGTTTTGTCCCTGGATTTCCATTTTATATCATTTGTAACATCTCTTTTGGAACCATTCGAATATATACCGACAGCACTCATGCAAATCTTTCTACCAACCTGAGTGCCGGCACTCGTCACGATCCTGATTTTCACCAATCTCGGTCTGTGAACCGTATTGCTACCCCTGAGAATGGTAACGAAGACCGGAACGATTCTGGTCCCGGATGATGATGTTATAACAATTTCGGCCTTATGACGTCCCAGGGATAGATCACGCGGATTCGCTGTGACCTTCACTACCTGACTGCTATTTTGGTCCACAACTCCGTAATATTTATTAAGTGCCATCCAGGGATCAATACACTTAACCATCCATTGCATCTTTCCAGTCCCATTGTTGCTTATCCTGATCGACGCAACAGCTGTCTTGGTATCTCTCAAAATACCAAAATTTATCCCGCCAGGCCTTAAAGAAATAATCGGTTTATCATCAACAGGCTGGCTGGACTGCGCGAACAGGCTGGTCAGACCTCCAAACATCAGAGCCGCGGCAATTGTTAAAACAATTATAATTTTTGATTTAAGCACAATCGTATCTCTTTTCATGTTCATGATTGACAGCCTTATAAAAGGCCCTTTTCCCGTCATGAAATTATTATAACTGGAGTGCGATGTCAAGTGAATGACAAACCCCCAATCCACAATCTGATTTTACTAATACCATTAGTACAAAGGTTTTACCGCAATTTTGCCTGCATCTGAGTGCCGCAGGTAAAACATTATAAACCCGTTTTTCTCAAGTGTTCACCGATTTTGATCGGTAAATCAGGGAAACCAAAAAGGAAACCAAAAAAGCTTGACACATCTCAAAGATACAATATATAGTCCCGGCCTTGGCAATTATCTATAACCATTGCATTTTATCTTTTACCGACAAGACAATGACTCAAAACGATATAAAATACTGGCTTGCCCTGAAGCGCATTGAAAAAGTAGGGAATGTCGGTTTCAACAATCTTGTAGGGACATTTGGCTCTCCCCGGGCGGTCTTTGACGCCTCGATATCCTCTTTGAAAACAATACCCCGGATTACTCAAAAAACAGCGAGTGACATAAAGTCATTTGACAAATGGGTAACCATCGAAAAGGAAATAGAGCTGGCTCACAAGTTGAATGTCTCAATAATCACCTCCGATTCAACGTTTTACCCGCAGATGCTTTTGAATATCTATGATTTTCCACCCATTCTGTACGTCAGGGGAACACTGACCGACAAGGATATCAATATCGCCGTTGTTGGTTCCAGGAGGGCAAGTACGTATGGACGATTTACAACGGAAAGGTTGTGCCGCGAACTCGCCATGAATGGAGTAACCGTCGTAAGCGGTATGGCAAGGGGAATTGATTCTGCCGCTCATACCGGAGCACTCGCTGGAAAAGGGAGGACAATAGCAGTACTTGGATCCGGTATGGATGTAATTTATCCCCCTGAAAACAGGAAACTTTTTGAAAAAATCGCGGAGAATGGGGCGGTAATTACTGAATTTCCATTTTCAACCCAGCCGCTGGCTCCCAACTTTCCTGTCAGAAACAGGATAATAAGCGGAATTTCACTCGGAGTCGTCGTGGTTGAGGCCAGTGAGAAGAGTGGTTCCCTGATAACCGCGCGAGTCGCCCTGGAACAAGGGAGAGATGTCTTCGCCGTACCGGGGAGTATCGATTCACCCGGCACAAAAGGAACCCACAGACTAATACGAGAAGGCGCTAAACTTGTTGAAAATACAGATGACATATTAGAGGAAATCCTGCCACAGGTGAACTACAAAAGTACAGTTGCCAAACCATCAGACGAAAAACCTCCGACGGATCATTCGATCAAATCCGAAGATTTGAATACTGATGAAGAAGCCATCCTGAAGCTTATAGACAAGAAACCCGTTCACATTGACAGTCTGGCCGCTGATTCCGGCTATCTGATACATGACATTCTGAGCATTCTAATGTCACTTGAACTTGGAGGATATATTGTGCAGCTTCCAGGGAAAAAATTTATTATTAAGGAGGAGTGATGCCCCGTTCACTTATTATTGTGGAATCTCCGGCAAAGGTAAGGACTATAAAAAAATATCTCGGTCCGGAATTTGAGGTGAAGGCCTCAGTAGGACATGTAAAAGACCTTCCCAAAAGCAAACTGGGGATTGATCTTGAAAATAATTTTGAACCAACCTATGAAGTTATCGCTGACAAGAAAAAGGTTATTTCTGAGCTTAAGAAATCGGCAAAAAACGTGGATAACATCTTTCTGGCCTCCGACCCTGACAGGGAGGGTGAGGCCATCGCGTGGCACGTGGCGAGCGAAATAGGCGGTAACAAAAATATATACAGAGTACTCTTCAACGATCTCACAAAAAAAACCGTCACCGCAGCCATCCGGAACCCCCTGGAACTTAACTTCAATAAATATGAGTCCCAGCAGACCAGGCGGATTCTTGACAGGCTCGTTGGATATCAGATCAGCCCGATACTCTGGAAGAAGGTGCAACGTGGGTTGAGTGCGGGCCGTGTCCAGTCAGTCGCGGTAAGAATAATATGCGAAAGAGAAGCTGAGGTTCAGGCGTTTGTATCTGAGGAATACTGGAATATTACCGCCCTGCTTGATGGAAAACTTCCACCCTCCTTTGAAGCCAGACTGACCAGAATTGACTCCAAAAAACTGAAGCTTACAAATGAGACTCAGACAAAAGAAGTCCTCGAAATACTGAAAGGTGCTTCCTTTATTGTAACAAAGGTGGAAAAAAAGGAGGCGAAACGTTCTCCTGCCCCTCCATTCACCACAAGCAAGATTCAGCAGGAGGCATCAAGAAGGCTTCGTTTCACAGCCAAGAAAACGATGAGTGTGGCCCAGAGACTCTATGAAGGAATAGCGCTCGGAGAAGAAGGTTCCGTTGGCCTTATCACATATATGAGAACCGACTCGGTCCGTATAGCATCGGAAGCCCTGGAAAACGCGAGGGAATACATAGAAAAGAATTATGGAAAGGAATTCCTTCCTGCAAAGGCCAGGCTCTTCAAATCCCCAAAGTCTTCCCAGGACGGACATGAGGCGATTAGGCCTACATCCACAGCGTACGCGCCACAAAACATCAAACAGTATCTCAAGAATGACGAATTTCGTCTGTATCAACTGATATGGAACCGCTTTATAGCAAGTCAGATGAATCCGGCTGTATTTGACCAGACAGCTGTTGATATACAGGCAGGCCGCTGTCTTTTTCACGCGCAAGGCTCCGTAATAAAATTCCCCGGGTTCAGCATTGTTTATTCTGAAAACAGAGAGAAGGAAGACAAAGGTAATGATACCGAGTCGGTTAGTCCCGATTTGTCCGCACTTCCGGAGGTTTCCGAGGGTGAAGAGCTGACACTAATTTCCCTCGAACCAAAGCAGCACTTCACGCAGCCGCCGGCACGGTTTTCCGAAGCGACTCTTGTGAAAGAGCTGGAGGAAAAAGGGATCGGCAGACCCAGCACATACGCCGCCATTATAAGCACTATTCAAAATCGAAAATATACAAAACTTGAAAAAGGCAGATTTCACCCCACGGAACTTGGCACACTTGTCAACGGACTTCTCGTGGATAACTTTCCAAACATCATGGATGTCCAGTTCACCGCTTCCATGGAAAACAACCTGGACATGATTGAGGACGGGAAGATCACACGATATAAAACACTCGAAGACTTCTATACGTCTTTTAAATCAGAGCTGGAAAAGGCCGGTGATGAAATGAAAAGTGTCAAGGGAGAAATGATCCCCACCGATCTTACATGTGATAAGTGCGGGGGGCCAATGGTCATAAAATGGGGGAGAAACGGAAAGTTCCTGGCCTGCTCCAACTATCCCGAATGCAAGAATACAGGCAATATCGCGCAGGATGAAAATGGTGCAATCAGCAAAATGGAGGCAGAGACAACGGACATTGTCTGCGACAAGTGCGGCAAGAACATGATTATAAAGGAAGGTAAATTCGGACGATTTCTGGGGTGTTCGGGATATCCCGAATGCAAGAATACAAAGCCAATAGATACAGGGGTAAAGTGCCCCAAGGAGGGATGTGGCGGGAGTCTCTGTGAACGACGTTCAAAAAAAGGCAGGACATTCTTCGGATGTTCAAACTATCCTGACTGTACCTACGCCCAGTGGGACAGGCCGATACCGGAAATATGTCCGCAGTGCGGGCATCCATTCCTGGTCGAGAAATATTTGCGTAATATGGGTATGACACTTACGTGTCCCAATAAAGAGTGCGGATACAAGAAAAAGGATGAAGACTGAAGGCAATAAGGCAAATTTGAAAACAGATATTCGAAACTCAAGACTCAAAACTCAAAACTCCCCAATGGGGGCACCCTCTAAACCTGTCATAATCATCGGCGGCGGTCTGGCGGGATGTGAAGCCGCGTGGCAGATTTCAAAAAGGGGAATTGACGTCCTCCTTTACGAGATGAAACCTTCTGTGTTTTCTGCGGCCCATAATTCCCCTCTGCTTGCGGAACTCGTATGCAGTAATTCTCTTCGTTCCAACGCTATAGAAAACGCTGTCGGCCTTCTCAAGGAAGAAATGCGCTTAGTTGGATCATTGATAATGGAGGCAGCCGACGCGACGTCGGTCCCGGCGGGGAAGGCCCTGGCCGTGGACAGAACCCTTTTTTCAAACTATATTGAAAACAAACTCGCATCCACTGGAACCAGGGTAATCCGGGAAGAGGTCGCCTCGATTCCCGAAAACTCAATTGTCATCATAGCCACCGGTCCTCTCACATCCGAATCTCTGGCAAAAAGCATTTCTTACATTACAGGAGATGAATATCTCTATTTCTATGACGCCATTTCACCCATCGTAGAAGCCCAGTCCTTAGATTACGACAGGGTCTTCAAGGCATCAAGATACGACACCGACGGTGAGGGAGATTATCTGAACTGTCCAATGACAATGAATGAATACGAAAGGTTCTGGACGGAATTGTCAGGCGGTGATGAGATGCCTCTCAGAGATTTTGAAGACAGACGCTGCTTTGAAGGATGCCTTCCCATCGAAGTCCTCGCGAGAAGAGGGATAAAGACATTGCTCTTCGGTCCTATGAAACCGGTGGGTCTTACAGATCCGAAAACAGGGAGGCGACCATATGCCGTAGTCCAACTCAGACAGGAAAACAGCGGAGGGACTCTCTACAACCTCGTTGGATTCCAGACAAAACTGACATGGCCTGAGCAGAAACGCATCCTAAGAATGATACCGGGGCTGGAAAAGGCAGATTTCGCGAGATATGGCAGTATGCACCGCAATACTTTTATAAATTCTCCTGCCCTGCTTAATAAATCATTGCAGCTTTGTTCTGATGACAACATCTTCATTGCAGGACAGATTACCGGCGTTGAGGGATATATGGAGTCGGCAGCCATGGGGCTTGTAGCGGGCATAAATGCCTGTTGTTACCTTAAAGGTAACAGAATTGTACATCCGCCGGAGACAACGGCCCTGGGGGCACTTCTGAGCCATATCACAAATGCCGATTACAAAACCTTTCAGCCAATGAATGTTAACGTTGGCCTCTTTCCATCTCTTGAAAAAAGAGCTCCGAAAAAAATAAGGGGGCAATACTACGCTGAAAGATCACTAACTGATCTGAAGCGATGGAAGGATGAGATTATTGTCTCCTGATTATTGCCATAAGCACGTGCACAAATAAGCTGTGCATCTTTGTCTTTATGCTACTTTTTCCTTCATCGCCCTGACATCCGCCGATTTTTTATGATCTTTCTGATCCTCTTTTTCAGTAATATTCTTGCTGTCATAAACGGGATAGGACATGGGGTCACCCCAAAAGTCCTCTTCCTTTGCGGATAAGATATCGATTATCTTATCATCTCTCCATCTTATAATATCCTGAAAGGATTTCCCCTTCATTTCCTTTTCAACACCACGGGTTAGTTTTTCTTTTACAGGTTTGGTTATGTAAGCCTTTGTTTCAAGTTCCTCCCAGATTGCCTTGAAAGTCGTATTACCGATACCGTCGATAAAATGATCATACCCCCCATGCTCACCTCCACCGAGATGAAAGCTCATATGTGTTCCCATTAACGCCCATCTGATTCCAGGGCCTGCACAAAGCGCCTTATCGACATCCTCCACGGTCGCGACACCACTGTCTACAAGATCAATGGCTTCTCGCCACAGGGCAGCTGCCAACCTGTTACCAATAAAACCTGCAACCTCCTTTTTGACTATTACGGGAACCTTTCCAAGCTTTTCCATTAACCTGAATGTTGTATCAGTGGTCTTTTTAGATGTCTCTTTTCCGGGAACTATCTCAATCAGGGGAATTAAATGCGGTGGATTCCATGGATGTGTGGTAATGCATTTATCTTTTTGTACTACAACCTGTTGTATCTCTGTCATGCTCAGACCCGAGGTACTGCTTGCAAGAATGGCATGGGCGGGAACATGCTTCCCTATCTCCCTGAAAATATTTTTCTTGATATCATAATCTTCACCGGTACATTCCTCTACAAAATCAGCATCGCTTACCGCTTCAGCTATGTCTTTTACCATGGTTATTCTTGCAAGTGCCGTTTGCTTATCACTCTCCGAAATAATCTTCTTCTCTACAAAGAAGTCAAGGTTTGACTGAACACATTTCAAGCCTCTCTCTCGCGTTTCCGCCTTTCTTGAATATGCCTTAACATCGTACCCTTTTGCTGCAAACAATGTCACCCAGGCAGCACCTATGACCCCCGTTCCAATAACCGCAACTCTTTGTATATCATCCATTGATTTTATTACCCCTCTTTGAGCTAATCCCATAGATATCCACTACTTTACCTATTATAATTATCACGCTGACAATATCTTCCTGAACTGAACCGTGCCATGCAACCTCGCTGCTTACGGCGGGGTTAGCGAGCGAACACAAAAAATATTTTCCTTAATCCCGCTTATACACGATTGCGTTATCTTGAAATCAGGCTGCAACCCTGTGGGCGATGATTTCTGACGTACCTGTATTGCGCTCTTTACATACCGTACCATGTCTTTCAATCAGATTTGTTGTGTCGTATGCAGGATAACACATGGGATCTTCCCACAATTCATCTTCCTTCCACATATCTTTAGCATTTGCCTTCTTGTTTATATTACTATTCATGATTCAATCTCCTTTCTACCACTTTAGATTTATCCTTCCAGCCTGCTTAATCTAATGCATAGCGATAGAACAGGCAATCGGTGAGTGTCTGATTATTTTGTAAGATAAGTAGTAATATGTGGCAGGATAAAGATGCGTTACAATATAAGACGCAATGTCTCTTTTGTGTCAGGGTATGTCCTAATCTATAAGTTGGTTCTTTACTACGTAAAGGGTAACCTCGGCATTGTTTTTCATTTTCATTTTGTCGAGAATGTGAGTCCTGTATGTACTGATTGTCTTTACGCTGAGAAAAAGTTCTTCCGCGACTTCTTTAACCGTTTTTCCTGAACCCAGCATTAACATGACCTGATACTCACGATCTGTGAGCAAATCATGAAGTGGCTTTGAGATATCTTCATCGAGATAATAGGTCAGTTTTTCAGCAAGAGATTCACTTACGTACCTGCCGCCCTTGACAATTTTGTTAATGGCGGAAATCAGCTCATTGGGTGCGCTTGCCTTCGTTAAATATCCCGACGCTCCTGCTCTGAAGGCCCTCACTGCATACTGCTCCTCCGGATAGATACTCAGGATGAGAACCGGAAACTTCGGATATTCACTTTTCAATTCTTTCAATATCTCCAGGCCATTTCTTCCGGGCATCGATATGTCGAGCAACAAAAGATCGTATTCCTTTTTTCTCACGAGATTCAGGACTTCCTGACCATTACCTGCCTCGTCCGCTACCGTCATGTCATTCGTTTCCGAAATTATCTGTTTGAGACCCGCACGAACGATTGGGTGATCATCGGCAATCAGTATCTGTATCTTTTTCATCTCATGTCTCCGTTTTTCTCGTATGGAATATGAACCTTTACGGTGGTGCCCTTGCCTGTTTGTCCTGATATCATAACGGTTCCTCCCCAGGAATAGGCACGTTCCCGAATTCCTATTAAACCGAATGAATTCATTTTACTAAGCTCTTCCTCACTTATTCCTTTTCCGTTGTCACGGACAACCAGATCAATGTTCTTTTTCGTTTTCTTCAGACTTACACGTACTGTTGTCGCTTCAGCATGCCGCATTATATTGGTCAGAGTTTCCTGTAAGATACGAAAGATAGACGTGGAGAGATCCCCATCGATAGAAATCTCTTCCGGTTCGATGGTCAATCTGCATTGTATCCCCGATCGTTTTTGAAACTCTCCGACCTGCCACCGTATAGCGGCGGCAAGACCAAGGTGATCGAGCATTCCCGGCCTGAGATCCATATATATGCGCTTCAGCGTATTCATCGTCATATCAACCAGTTTTATTGATGAATCCGCTCTTTCAATAAGGGCAACCTGATCCCGTGGTATCTTCTTCCCAAGCATAACAAGATCCATATTCAGTGCTGTGAGGAGTTGTCCCAGTTCGTCATGCAGTTCTCTCGCTATCCGGGCACTCTCTTTCTCACGGATCGATTGAAGATGAATGGAAAGATTTCGCAGTTGCTCCCGGGAATGTTCCAATTCGTTTTTAGCTTTTTCCCGTTCCGTAATATCTTCATACGTAATTACAATGTTTTTTTCCTTAAGGCTCTCTCCTGTTCTCGATGCGCTCACCATACATTCAATGTCGGTGCCATCTTTTCGTCTGCAGGGGAATTCAGTCCCTACCGTCTTTTGCCGTTGTAATCTTGAATAGAGGCCGGCCATCTTTTCGTAATCTTCTTCCGTTCGGTAGAGAATTCGTGTACTTTTACCGATCAACTCCGCCTCTTTCCACCCAAAGACGGTCTGGACACCATGATTTACAAATATGATGCGCCTGTCTTTCAGACCAATTACCGCATGCGGAATTGCTGCAAGGATAGATGCTTCGAGGGTTTCAAGTTCTCTTTGCTTTTCCCGTGACTTTACCCTTTCGGTCACCTCTATCACATTGCCGAGGGCTGCCGCCCTGCCCTCGTATTCGGTGGGCCTTACAAATTCCTCTATCCAGTGAATGCTGCCATCTTTTGCCATGGATCGAAACTCATAGGACGACATGCGTTCTCCCCTCAGCATTTTCTTTGCGTTCTCTACAACCATCTTGCGGTCATCTGGGTGCACAAAGCTTATTGGATCTTTACCGATTATATCCTCTCTTGAATAGCCTAAAAAACTCGAGACATAGTGATTGACAAAACGAATTTTTCCATCCTGAAAAATGTAGATGCCCGCACGCATGTTGCTTTCCAGAGTTCCATAGATATTCTCCTCTATATGCCGATTCCGTTCCGCCTCCTCAAATTCGCTTATTCTTCGGCGGACTTCGTTAAGCTCTCTGATTAACTGTTCTTTTGTTTTGTCTTTGTCTTTCATGACCACTGATTAACTATTCTGTTTTGCGTCTCTTTTATGAACATAACTCTTATTATTTCGAATAGAAAGTTATGATTGTGCAATATTATGCGAAGAATAACCTGACACGGCAGAGGGCATTAACATTTGTAAATCACATTAACAATTGTCGATTTACCTGTTCCGCAAATAGATGATTCGAAGTCCTTCCAGTGTAAGCATCTCATCGACAATACCAATGGTTCTGGTTTCCGCAGCGATGATATCCGCCAGTCCACCGGTTGCAACTACGGTGGGCTCTGTCTTTGTTTCCTTCTTTATACGATCCACAATTCCGTCCACAAGGCCGGCGTAACCGAACATGATACCCGCTTGCATGCTGCTCACAGTATCCCTGGCAACTACAGATTTAGGTCTGCTTAATTCAACTCGAGGCAGCTTGGAGGCCTTCTCAAAGAGCGCATCACTTGATATAATGACACCCGGAGCTATACACCCGCCCATATATTCTCCCTTTTCTGTAATATAATCAAAGGTAGTAGCCGTGCCGAAATCCACGATGATGAGATCTCCCTCGTATTTTTCATGAGCGGCAACCGCGTTTACAATCCTGTCAGCTCCTACTTCTTTCGGATTGTCATAATATATCGGCATGCCCGTCTTTACGCCCGGACCCACGATAAGCGGAGTAACATGAAAATACTTCTTACAGAGGGGTTCCAGTATATTCAGCATGGATGGAACCACACATGAAATAATAATGCTGCTTACAGATCTCGATCCGACTTTGCCCGTCCTGTAGAGATTCAGTATCAGCATTCCATATTCGTCAATTGTGTGATCAACAACGGTACGGACCCTCCAATGGTCTAACAGTTCATCGCCTTCATAGAGACCGACAACTGTATTTGAGTTTCCCACATCGATAACGAGAAGCATAATAGATCACCTGTTTGTCATTATATTTACATCTCCGGACAGTATACGTCTTGTCCTGTTTTTCTCATCAATAAGCAGAAGCACACCTTCGCTGTCTATCCCCCGGCATGTACCCCTCTGCACATTACCCCGGTCCGTCACTTCAATAGTTTTTCCGATTATATCTGAATATTCAACCCACCGGTCTCTTACTCGGAGAAAACCCTCATTAATAAATATCCTGTACCATTTCTCGAACAATCTGTACAAGTTGGCAGCAAGCTCAAGGCGTGAGACGCGTTCCGATGTCTGCTCTTTCAACGATGTGGATATATGGCAAAGTCCCTCCTGAAAGTCGGCTGGTTCCATATTTACATTTATACCGATACCCACAATAACAGAATCAAGATCCTGGCCCTTGACACTCATTTCCGTCAAGATACCTGAGATTTTTCTACCTCCCGCAAGTACGTCGTTGGGCCACTTGAGCGTAACATGACAATAACACGAAAGCAATTCTGCCGTAGCAACTCCAGCGAGAAGGGTCAGCACCTGAGCAAAAGCTGGTCGTATGTCGGGCCTTAATATGATGGATGTGTACAGGTTTCTGCCGGGGGGTGAATGCCAGATCCTGTCTTTCAATCTCCCCTTCCCCGCTGTCTGGCAGTCGGCTATTACAACTTCACCTTCGCCAGCCCCATTAGCGGCAAGCGAAACAGCGCGGTTATTCGTCGAATCAATCTCATCAAAAAAGTGAATCCTGTTTCCTATAAGACCGCCTGAAACAAGCTTTTTCAATCTGGTTTTATTAAAACTCTGTTCCATAATTCTGAGGGTTTTGTCGGGTTTCGTACCTCAACCCAACCTACAACTTTGATCCTTGATCCATAAACACAAGTGATATATCGGCGGCGGGAGCGGAATGGGTGAGAGCTCCGACGGATATAAAATCCACCCCGGTTTCCGCGATCTCCTTCACATTCAACAGGGTGACATTTCCTGATGCCTCGACCAGCGCCCTTCGATTAATGAGAGAAACAGCCTTTTTCATCTCTCCTGTCCCCATATTGTCAAGCATGATTATATCAGACCCCGAGGCAAGGGCCTCTTCAACTTCGTGAAGATTCCTGGTCTCAACTTCAATCTTTACCGTGGGTGGGACATTTCCAACCACTTTAGCTATCGCGTTTGAAATACCCCCTGCGGCGGTTATGTGATTATCCTTAATCATCACCCCGTCATACAAGCCGAATCTGTGATTACGCCCTCCCCCGGTTTTTACCGCGTATTTTTCAAGGGTTCTAAGGTTTGGCGTCGTCTTTCTCGTATCAAGTATCCTGACCCCGGTACTTCTTACTTCTTCAACATACCTGTGCGTCATCGTGGCAATTCCGCACATCCTCTGAAAAAGATTCAGCGCCACTCTTTCCGCGAGAAGAATGTCCTTCAGGCTTCCCGACACACAGGCAAGAATATCGCCCTTCCCAGCCGATTGGCCATCGCAGAAATACGCTTCGAACCCCAGAGACGAATCCATGACATGAAACACATCTTTAAAAACATCAAGCCCAGCAACAATGATCTCCTCCTTCGAAATCGCCTGAGCAATACAGGTTTCATCACCTGTAAAAATGGATGAAGTGGTAATATCACCTGACCCAATGTCTTCATCAAGCGCTGCCCGGATAAGTTCCTTCAATCTGAAATCTGAAATCATGTTAATCCTCACGCTATACTGCGAAGCCTGTCCAGGGCATCTTCCAGCACCCCGCTTTTTTCCTTCAGGTTCCTGAATTTGTTTTCTTCTTTTTCAACTATATCCTTAGACGCCTTTTCCAGAAAATCCTGATTTCCCAGTTTTTTGGAAATGAAACCGAGGTCTTTATCGAGCTTTTTCATTTCCTTTTTAAGTCTTGCCTTCTCGGCCGCGACGTCCACTACACCTTCGAGAAACACATATACCTTGACAGAACCTACTATCCCTGTCGCACACCCCTTTGGTTCTACGGCATTTTCATTTATCTCAAGATCTTCCAGCTTTGCGATATCCTTTATATAATTTCTGCCATTTTCGATAATGGATAACATATTACCATCAGGAACAGAAACGAGCACTTTCAGTTTCTTTGAAGGGCTGACATTCATCACACCTCTTATATTCCTGATACTGTTAATAATGTTTTTGACAATCTCCATACGATCGCGGGCATCTTCATCTCTGAGAAAATCATCCTGTTCAGGAAATTTACTCACAATAATGTATCCTTCATCCGTTGTTAATTTATGCCATATCTCTTCCGTGACAAAAGGCATGAAAGGATGAAGGAGCTGGATGGCTGTCTTCAAAACCATGAGCAATGTCTTCTGCGCCGCAAGTCTTGCCTGCGGCGATTGTTTTTCATACAATGCCGGCTTTATCAGCTCAAGGTACCAGTCACAGAACTCATGCCAGATAAACTGATATATTCTTCCCGCGGCGTCGTTAAACCGATATTCGTCAAGGGCTTTTCTGACATCCCCCACGGTGGTGTTAAGGCTGTCCATGATCCATCTGTCACAAAGCGAATACTCCTCACTTTCCAATATAGTTTCTGCAGGGTAATCCTCAAGATTCATCAGAGAAAATCTGGCCGCGTTCCATATCTTGTTTACAAAATGCCTGTAACCCTTAATGCGTTCCTCAGACATCTTCACATCCCTCCCCTGCGCGGTAAAGGCGGCGAGAGTAAACCGAAGGGCGTCTGAGCCGTACTGGTCAATCATTTCCAGCGGGTCTATGCTGTTTCCCTTCGATTTGCTCATCTTATCGCCCTTTTCGTCGCGAACGAGTGCATGCAGATAGACATCTGCAAAGGGGACCTCTCCCATAACATAAAGCCCCATCATCATCATCCTGGCCACCCAGAAAAATATGATGTCAAAACCGGTAACAAGGAGCGACGTAGGATAAAAAGTCTTAAGGGCCTCTGTCTTGTCGGGCCATCCCATAGTCGAAAAGGGCCAGAGAGCTGAGCTGAACCATGTATCCAGGACATCCTCGTCCTGCCTGAGAGAAGTTCCTTCACATTTGGAACAACTATCAGGGTCCTCGACTGCTACCATAACATTGCCGCAATCATCACAATACCATACCGGTATCCTGTGCCCCCACCATATCTGCCTGGAAATGCACCAATCTCTAATGTTATCCATCCAGTCGAAATATGTGGCCTCCCACGTGGAAGGAACAATCTTGGTCTCGCCCTTCACAACCGCAGCTATGGCAGTCCTTGCGAGAGGTTTCACCTTGACAAACCACTGCTTGGACACCGATGGCTCCACAATGGTCTTGCATCTGTAACAGCGACCAATGTTGTGTAAATAGGGCTCTGTTTTCACAAGATATCCGCCCTTCTTAAGATCCTTCACAATATTATTCCTGCATGTGTAACAGTCCTGTCCCTGATATACACCGCCATTTTCATTGATAATGGCATCGCCATCCATAATGACAACCAAATCAAGATCGTGTCTCTGGGCTATGGCAAAATCGTTGGGATCAGCCGAAGGCGTTATCTTCACCGCACCGGTGCCGAATTCTCTGGAGACATAATCATCTGCGACAACTGGTATCCTTTTATTCACAAGGGGAAGGATTACTTCCTTTCCAGTAATACCGGCATACCTTTCGTCATCGGGATTGACTGCAACGGCAGTATCTCCCAGCATGGTCTCCGGGCGTGTTGTGGCTACAATTATCTCGCCCTCTCCATCGGCGTATGGATATCGTATATGCCAGAGACTGGTCGCCTCTTCCTCATATTCAACCTCAAGGTCGGATATGGCCGTATGACACCTTGGACACCAGTTGACAATATAATCATCCTGATATATCAGGCCATCTTTATAGAGCCGTACAAAGACCTCCCTGACAGCCCTGGAAAGGCCCTCATCCATGGTAAACCGCTCCCGGGACCAGTCGCAGGAACATCCCAGTTTATGCAGCTGATTTATGATAACACCGCCGTATTTTTCTCTCCATTCCCATACCTTCTCTATAAATTTTTCTCTTCCTATATCGTGCCGCGTCGTTCCCTCTCTCGCGAGCGCCTGCTCCACCACGTTCTGTGTGGCTATCCCCGCGTGATCAGTGCCCGGCATCCAGAGCGCGTTGTAACCCTGCATTCTTTTGTACCTTACGATAATGTCCTGGAGGACATTATTCAGCGCGTGTCCCATATGGAGTATCCCGGTAACATTCGGCGGAGGGATAACAATTGAGAATGGTTTCTTGTCACTTTTATCCTCCGCCCGGAACAGACCTTCATCAAGCCAGCGCCGGTACCATCTCTCCTCAACATCACAAGACTCGTAAGATTTGTTCAACTCTTCTTTTTTCATAACGCGTCCTTATTCATTTATTATATTCTTCGGCATAAACTGATTTTTCAATCGCGCCACATATCATATTTTCATCCTGAGGGGCAAACCATTTGATGTCCGGGTCTCTCTTGAACCACGTCAGTTGTCTCCGAGCATAGTGCCTCGTATCACGTTTGATCAATCTTATCATATCCTGCTCACTCTGTTTCCCCCGGATGCAGGAAATAACGTTGCTGTAGGTCATGGATTGCATCGGCCTGACTGATTCGTCATAACCCATGTTCATAAGCTTTTCCACCTCATCCACAAGTCCGGCCTCCATCATATTTTCAACCCTGTCATTAATCCTGTCATATAAAATACTCCTGTCAACATTAAGGCCTATCTTTACACAATCATACGCATTATTGCCGAATCCATGGTCACCCTGTATTTGGGTGATGGATTGCCCGGTATGTTCCACTACCTCAAGGGCCCTGATTGTCCTGACAAGATCATTCGGATGTATCCTTTCGGCGGCAGTCGGGTCCATGACTTTTAACCGGTTGTAAAGATGTGCTTTCCCGTACTGCGCGGCATCTCTTCTATAGAAATCACGTAGCCCGCTGTCGGCCCCGGGTGCATTCAACAGCCCGCCAAGCAGGGCATCGAGATACAATCCCGTGCCACCAACCACAAACGCCCTTTTGTGACTATTGTGAAGAAGCGAAATCGCCTCATCGGCCCTTTCCACAAACATTGAGACATTGAATTCTTCATCAGGATTCACGATATCAATCAGATGATGGGGTACACGAAGTCTCTCTTCAGGGGAGGGTTTTGCGGTGCCTATATCCATGTGCCGATATACCTGCATCGAGTCGGCGCTGATAATCTCTCCACCGTACCTCCCGGCAAGCCTGATCGCCAGATCGGTCTTGCCGACTCCGGTGGGACCCGTGATAACAATAAGTGGGGGTTTGGAGTTTCGAGGGTCGGGTTGCGCGTTGCGCGTTGCGCGTTGCGAGTTCTGCATTCCGGTCAATCCTTACTCACTTCTTACTTCTTACTTCTTGCTTCTGACCCCTGATCCCTGATCCCCGATCCCTGATCCCTGATCCCTGATCCCTGATCCCTGATCCCTGATCCCTGATCCCTGATCCCTGATTATCCGTCATCTTCGCTTGAACATCTTCTCCAGATCCCTTGTGTTAAGCACAGCGTAGAGTGGTCTTCCATGCGGGCAGGTTGAAGTGAAGGGCATCGAATCAAGATCTTCACACAGAGCCACGACCTCTGCGTCGGTCAATTTATGATTGGCCTTGACTGCACCCTTGCACGCCATGACCGTAAGGATTTTATCTTTCACTTCATTAATATTTTCCGTCTTCCCTGTATCCCCGACCTCTTCTATTACGTCGGAAATAAGTTCGTCAAGATTGCACCCGGTCAGGAACGCGGGGATCTGCTTTATCAATATCGTATTCTCGCCATAACCTTCCACTCCGAGTCCAGCATCTTTGAGCAAGTCAATATTATTCATCAATAAGTCAAAACGACCGGGACGAAGGTTCACAATCTCTGGAAACAGTAAACCCTGAACATGTGTTTCCCCTCCCACGGACATTTTAAGCTTTTCAAAAAGAGTCCTCTCGTGGGCGGCATGCTGATCCATGAGAATAACCGCATCGTCCGAAGAAAACACGAGGTATGTGCCTGCAATCTGTCCGAGGTATTTGAGAGTTGAAAAGCTTACCGCTTCCTGTGTCACATCCCGATCTCTGAAAAAGTCCGGCTGTTCCTTCACGGCCTCACTCAGGCCGAAAGAGTCCGTCGTTCCATTTATAATCCCCTTTGAGGAATTCATATTAAAAGTTTTCTTTTCCGCGCCCGTCAGGACGGTGTAACTTTTAAGAACTTCTCCAACCCTCTCTCTGTACACGTCCGCGTTCACTCCGAAAGTGGGTTTGGAAAGGTCCGTCCCGACAGGGGACATACGGGACAACGCACTGGAAATGGTGTCTGTAACGAGACTGTACACATCACCCGGACTTCTGAAGCGCACCTCCATCTTTGCCGGATGGACATTAATATCGACATCGTATGAAGGCATATCAATAAACAGGATGACGTAAGGAAACCTTCTCGGTTCGATCAATCTCCTGTAAGAACTTATGACCGAATGATTCAGGAGTCTGTCCCTTATGAATCGATTGTTGACAAAATAGAACTGCCCCTTCGCGTTTGCCCTTGTGCGATCGGGCATGGAAATGACTCCCCGAAGGGTCGCGTCTCCCCTCTGTCCTTCTATTTCAATAGTGTGTCGCCCGAAGTCTTCACCAAATACAAGCGCAACCCTGTCTGAGAGATTTTTCGTTCTGGGTACATTAAGGATGGTTTTACCCTTTGCGACGGCCCTCATCCTCACTTCCGGGTTGGAGAGCGCAAGTCTTACTATGGCATCAATGCAGTGGGTTTGTTCAGTGGAATCGCCCTTCATAAATTTCATCCGGGCCGGTGTGGAATAAAAGATATCGCTGACTGTCATCGATGTGCCTGCGGGGCAACCAACATCAATAATCTCCTCAATTCGGCCACCCCTTATAACCACTTTGGTGCCTGACAGGGCGTCTTTCTTTCTTGTAAGCATCTCAATCCTGGATATGGAAGTTATGCTCGCTATGGCCTCGCCTCGAAACCCAAAGGATTCTATCTCATTGATGTCTTCAAATGTGTATATCTTGCTTGTGGCGTGTCTTTCAAACGCGACCCTTGCGTCATCCCTGTCGATCCCCCTGCCGTTATCTACAATCTTTACAGAATGTTTTCCTCCACCTTCAAGTTCAATAAGAATGTCCGTCGCCCCGGCATCAATGGAATTCTCGACAAGTTCCTTGACTATCGAGGCGGGCCGTTCAATTACCTCACCGGCGGCTATCCTGTTGGACAGCTCCTCAGGCATAACGACAATTTTTTCCTGCAAAACAAAATCCTCTCCCAGTAAAAGATCGCTTATAGGAAATTAATAAGAGCCTGGTTTATTGCGACATACTGGACATATAGTCCTTCAGCGCAATCTGCCAGAACCTCATCGTCCTGGTTGTGGTGTCGGCAAATTTCTTGCAACTAAGAACCGAATACACCGGACGGGGAGCACCTCGGGGAAGTTTTGCCGATTTAATCGGAACGATTCTGACATCCCCCATACCCTTGTACTCCAGTATTTTCAGGGCAAATTGATACCAGTTGCATGTTCCACGATTCGTTAAGTGGAAAACACCCCTGTAATCGCCCTCAACAAACACACGTACCGCCGACGCCAGGTCCACTGTACAGGTTGGAGATCCCGTCTGGTCGTCGACCACCCTCAGTTCCCCTGTTTCTTCCGCTTTTTCCAGTATCGCGCTGACAAAGTTTCTTCCATTATTTCCATAAAGCCAGGACGTTCTCAGGAGTATGTAATTATCGGAAAATTCCCTGAGATACTCTTCCCCCTTCAGCTTGGATCTCCCATAGGTGTTGATGGGATTGCATGCATCATCCTCTGTATAGGGCGTACCCTTCGTGCCATCGAATACATAATCTGTACTGAAGTGGATCAGCCTGATGCCGGGCTTGCCGCAGGCCAGGGCCAGGTTTTTGACTCCATCGGCATTCACAGAAAAACATCCGGCCTCATCCGTCTCACAGCCGTCCACATTGGTATAGGCGGCCGCGTTTATAACTATGTCCGGGTCTGACTCATTAATAACATGCCTGCAATCGGAGGCGGATGATATATCAAAATCTTCGACATCTTTTCCGATCACATCATGAGCTCCGCCGAGGGTTACCATAAGATCGGTCCCGAGCATACCCTTATATCCCAATAGCAGTATCTTCATCAGTATCTGACTTCCTGGAGAAAAAGCCCCTGCGGAGGGGCCGTAATGCCGGCCCTGGTCCTGTCCATTGCACCCATTATCTCTTCAAAGCCGGCGGGTGTAATGATTCGCTTCCCGACATCGACAAGGAGACCGACGATATTTCGCACCATATAACGCAGAAAACCGTTTGCCTCAACGGTAAAAGAGATCATATCGCGCTTTACATCAATAGAAGTATCAATAACCGTTCGTATATGGTCTTTAGAATCGCTCCCGGCAGCGCAGAAAGATGAGAAATCGTGCCTCCCCTTAAGCAATATCGCCGCTTCGCCCATCACGCCTGAATCAAGGGGTAAGCGCACATGCCAGGAAGAGTTTCTGTGGAGAGCCGTTCTCACCGGATTATTGAATATCCTGTAGGTGTATATCTTACTTTTCGCGCTGTAGCGTGCGTGAAAATCCTCACTCATATCTTTCAGGTCTTTTACAACAATGTCACCTGGAAGAAGACTGTTGATTCCCTTCAAGAGATGGTTACACTCTATGGACGACTTCGTCCTGAAGTTTGCCACCTGATTAATGGCATGAACACCGGCATCAGTTCTACCTGAGGCCGTCAACTTTATTTTTTCCTGTGTGATTATCCCTGTCTTTTCTTCAAGTACCTCCTGAATACTGATACCATTGGGCTGTAGCTGCCACCCATGATAGGCTGTGCCGTCATATTCACAGATGATCATGACGTTTCTCATAGATTTGATCCTGCGGTTATTTTTTTTTAGCACATGCATTAAGAGCTTTTACCGCTGGCAATGTTTTACCTTCGAGAAGTTCAAGGGAAGCGCCACCCCCGGTGGATATATAAGTAATATAATCGCTTTGACCCGCTCTGTGGACCGCGACATCCGTGTCTCCTCCCCCGACAATGGTGAGGGCATGGGACTGCGCTACGGCGTGCACGAGGGAAAAGGTGCCCATGCTGAATGCGTCGATCTCAAATACACCCATTGGACCGTTCCACATAATTGTCTTAGCGTCGCTGAGCACCTCGCGAAATAGTGCAATTGAGGCAGGGCCGATGTCCAGTCCCATCCAGTTTGGGTCTATTTCCTGAATTGGTACGATCTTTGTGACCGCCATCGGATTGACCTCTTCGGCAATAACACAATCAACGGGAAGGTATAATTTGACGCCTCTTTCCTTTGCTATCTTGATACCCCGCCGCGCCGTATTGAGAAGGTCATCCTCTACAATGGAGGTGCCAACCTCGAGCCCCATCGCCTTGAGAAAGGTAAAGGCCATCCCCCCGCCTATTATCATCTTGTCAACTCTTCTGATAAGGTTCGCAAGGGCCTCCAATTTACCTGACACCTTTGACCCACCGACGATTGCAACAAAAGGACGGAATGGGTCTTCGAGTGTGGAGCTGAAATAGTTCAGCTCTCTTTTCATCAAAAGACCGGCGCAACATTTCTTTGCAAATTTTGTTATTCCCACATTGGATGCATGTACCCTGTGTGCATTTCCAAAGGCATCATCCACGTACACATCGGCATATCCGGCCAGTTCCCGCGCAAAGTCATCATTATTCTCTGATTCTTCTATATGGAACCGCAGGTTTTCGAGCAACAAAACGGAATCGGGATTCATATCCTGAATCAGCTTTTTTACATCATCACCGATACAGTTCTTCGCCAGCACAACGTCTTTGCCAAGAAGGCGTGACAACCTCCTGGCAACGGGCCTGAGGCTGAGGGTGTCAACCACCTTCCCTCCCGGCCTGCCAAGATGGGCTATCACTACTACCCGGGCGTCTTCATCCAACGCATAATTGATTGTCGGAAGAGCGGCTTTGATTCTCCTGTCGTCGGTAATGTGCAGTTCATCATCCAGCGGAACGTTAAAATCAAACCGGCATAATACCGTTTTCCCCTTGATATCGATCTCATTTATGTATTCCACTAATTCATCTCCTGTTCAGTTATCAGTTATCAGTTATCAGTTATCGGTTATCGGTTGCTCCCTGCTCCCTGCTCCCTGCTCCCTGCTCCCTGCTCCCTGCTCCTCATCGTAACCACCGCAAAGGCTGCTATGCCTTCACTTCGACCGGTAAATCCCATGCCTTCATTGGTTGAAGCTTTGACATTTACCCGGCCGGGCTCCACATTGAGGAAATCGGCTATATTCACAACCATTTCATTTATATATTCTCTTAATTTCGGCTTCTCCAGGACAAGAGTCGAATCAACATTATTCACCCGGCAACCCGTCCGGGCCGCCAGCTCATTAACCCGGATCAGCAGTTCTCTGCTGGGGATATCCTTGTAGGCGGGATCGCTGTCGGGAAAGTGCCTTCCAAGATCACCTTCTCCAATAGCGCCAAGAATGGCGTCACAAATGGCATGAAGCAGAACATCCGCATCGGAATGACCAAGAAGCCCTTTTTCACTCGAGATTTCCACTCCCCCGAGGATCAATTTTCTCCCGGTCACCAGCTTGTGGCTGTCGTATCCGAAGCCTACTCTCATATACCTGATCCAATCTTTTTCAGCAGCAACTCACCAAGAGCAAGGTCATCCGGCGTGGTAATCTTGATATTGTCGTAAAAACCCGGGACTGTCTTCACAGGTACACCGAGGCGTTCAACAAGGGAAGCATCATCGGTGCCGTAGAATCTTTCTCTGTATGCGTTCCTGTATGCTTCCAGGATAATTTCCCTTCTGAATGCCTGAGGCGTCTGGACAAGTCGCAGAGTTCCCCTGTCGAGGGTATCTCGTATAAATCCATCTTTATCAATTACTTTCACTGTATCCGTGGAAGGAACAACCGGGATGGCGGCCCCGTGTCGTGCAGCCTCCATGATGGTAAAGTCTATTAATTTTTTCGAGGGGAATGGCCTGACACCATCATGAACAACAATGACATCGTCAGTAACGTCAACCATCTCCAGACCATTTCTGACGGAGTCCTGTCTTGTCTCTCCACCGGCCCGGATATGCTTCACCTTATGAACGTTGTATCTATCAGTGATCTCGTCTCTGACGTAATCCATATCTTCTTCAGGAACTACAAGCACTATGCGGTCAACAGACGAAGTCATTTCAAACTGGATAAGTGTACGACCTAATATGGGAATGCCATCAAGCAATAAATACTGCTTTGGAACATCATACGACATTCGCTTTCCGGAGCCACCTGCAACTATGATCGCAACTGATTGCACCATCTTTATAGATTTTCTATTGGTTATTTAGAATCGATTGTTATGCCAACCGGGTCCTGCCATTTCGAGGGTAGTTGAACTAACCATCATTCACATTGGCAAAGATCATCCTCCCGGCCGCTGTCTGAAGGACGCTGGTTACGACTACATCTACATTCTTTCCCATATAATTTAATCCATTATCTACAACAACCATTGTGCCATCATTAAGATAGGCCACTCCCTGTCCATGCTCTTTCCCCTCTTTTAAAATCTTGGCAACCATTGTTTCACCAGGCAGAACCGGGGGTTTCAGGGTATTTGCGAGTTCATTCACGTTCAAGATTTTTATGCCCTGAAGCTCAGCGACCTTGTTCAAATTAAAGTCATTGGTCACAATCTTGCCCCCCCTTTCTTTAGCAAGGGCGACAAGCTTCGCGTCAACCCCCCTTATCTTCGGAAAATCGACATCAACAATATCAATCTCTATATCGTCGCTTTTCTGCATCCGGTTAAGTATATCCAGCCCCCTCCTGCCTCTTGAGCGTTTTACGTGGTCAGATGAATCAGCGATCAACTGCAATTCATCCAGCACAAAGCGCGGAACTATCAGGCTGCCGACAACGAATCCCGTATCACATATATCGGCCAATCTACCATCAATAATTACACTGGTATCAAGTATCCTGTAATCCGAATGTTTTTCATCTTTTTCTTTTGATGAGTGGAGTCGGGGAAAGCGAAACTCCTCACTCTTCTTTGAGCCAAGGACCAGACCAAGATATCCCAGGATAAAGGTAACTGTTACATAGATATATGCCCACGGCAATATCTCCTGCTTCTCCAGACCAGGCATAAACTTCAAACCATATGTAAAGAGAAGGGCGATCGAAAGCCCGAGGACAGTTCCGACGACTCCGCCGATTATAACTCGCAATGAAAGTTTTCTTATGACCTGCTCAATCTGTATTACAACGATTGAAAGAAAAAGCCCTGCTACCAAACCTAATAATGAAATCGGAAATTTATGATATTGTGAAGCAATAAAATAACCACTAAGAGAACAGACCACCATAAGTAAGAGCCTTATAATCAAGTTTCACCTCCTGACATTAAGAAACTAATTATTATTTCAAGGAACAGGCTGTATAATTATGCTGTAAATATAGCGTTTAGATTTTTTTCGACTGCTGCTTCCTCACAGTCACCGGCTATCGATATCTCTCTTATCAAAAGACTCTTCGCAGTATCCATCATCTTCCTCTCACCAAATGACAGATCTTTGTCAATTTTCAACGTAAAAAGGTCGCGCAATACCCCCGCTATTTCATAAACTGATCCGGTTTTTATCTTCTCCCAGTATTCCTTGTATCTCTTGTTCCAGGTTTGCTTGTCAACCGGCACGTTTTTCTCTTCTAATATCTTATAGACGAGAGGTATCTCATTTTGTGAAATCACTTCCCTGAGACCAACAAATTCAGCCCCATCCCTGGGTATCATGATAGTCGCGTTATTACCCAATATCTTCATTACGTAGAAAGACTGCTCACTTCCCATAACACTTTTGGTTTCGATAGACTCAATAACCCCTACACCATGTGCTGGATAAACAGCCATATCCCCTATATTAAACATTTCAATCCTCATACCCTTCTTGAATCTGAATCAATCTATAATCACAACATTAGGACGTATATCACAACCCTGTATTCCGGTCAATCAAATCATGCGAATACACCGCGCAATGCGGAAATTTGTCTTGACATTGCAAGATGGAATGGGCTAAGCAAATTCGGTTATAATCCAATTCAACAATCACAGGAAGGGAGCATCATGGCAAAATACGATTCAATTTCACTCAGGAATATTGCAGTTGCTGGACATGGAGGAACAGGGAAGACGACTCTCTGCGAGTCTTTTCTCTTTATAAGCGGAAAGTCCGACAAGCATGGGCGAGTCGATGATGGAAGTTCTTCCCTGGATTTTGAACCGGAGGAGCAGAAGAGACATATATCCATTAGCTCGGCAATAAACTTTTTTGAGTGGAAAAAATACAAGGTAAACATAATTGATACTCCCGGCGATTCCAATTTCCTCATGGACACCAAATGCAGCCTGCGCATTGCCGATAGCGTTATAATTGTTGTGGATGCCGTGGGCGGGGTTGAATTCCAGACAGAAAGGGTCTGGAATTACGCTGATGAATTGTCGCTCCCCAAAATGGTATATATCAGCAGGATGAACAGAGAGCGTGCCGATTTTTTCAAGACAGTGGAAGACATAAATAACAGGCTCGGCAAGAAGGTAACTGTCTGCTATCTTCCTATAGGTTCCGAAGAATCGTTTAAAGGCCTCGTTGATCTTGCGAATATGAAAGCCCTGTTCTTCGACGACCCCAAAGGAAAACCCGGGAATGTAGATATCCCTGATGACCTCCTGGAAGATGCAAAGGCATATCGTGAGACTATGGTGGAGGATATCGCCGAATGTGACGAGACATTAATGGACAAATATCTCGAGGATGGGGACCTGTCCATCGACGATATTCAAGATGGATTAAAAAAGGGAGTAATTGCGGGAGGTTTGATCCCTGTTATATGTGGATCGGCCATTAATAACACAGGGATTACCCCCCTTATGGACTTTATTGTAACCTCACTCCCCTCCCCCATGGATCGAGGTGCCGTCACGGGCAAAAAACCGGGTACAGAGGAAGATGACGAAAGAACACCGGATGAAAATGCACCCTTTTCGGCAATGGTGTTCAAAACCATCGCCGACCCATACGCGGGAAAGCTTACACTGTTCAGGGTCTTTTCAGGAACCCTGAAGTCAGATGTTGTATTTTATAATTCGGCAAAGGACTTGAGTGAAAAATGCGGAAACATATTCTTTCTCGAGGGAAAAACCCAGGTTCCGGTAGACTCACTCATTCCAGGAGACATTGCCGCCCTTGCCAAGCTGAAAGAAACATCTACCGGAGATACCATGTGTGACGCAAAATCACCCATTATCTACGATAAGGTTCCATTGATTAATCCAGTCGTTCGCTACGCGGTGGAACCCAAGTCCAAAGGAGATGAGGAGAAGATACATTCGTCTCTCAACAGGCTGATCGATGAAGATCAGACTCTCACGATCCACAGAGATCCCCAGACAGGAGAGACTATTCTTGCCGGTGTCGGTCAGGTACATATAGATATAACCCTTGAAAAGCTCAAAAGAAAGTTCGGGGTCGATGTAAACCTGAAACAACCGAAAGTCCCCTACAAGGAAACCATCAAGGGGAAAACAAGAATCCAGGGCAAATACAAAAAGCAATCGGGTGGCAAGGGGCAATACGGTGATACCTGGCTCGAGATAGACCCTCTTCCGAGCGGAGGAGGATTCGAGTTTGTCGATAAGATCGTAGGCGGAGTCATACCGAAAACATATATACCGGCAGTTGAAAAAGGCATCGTGGAAGCAATGGCCGAAGGTATCCTGGCCGGTTATCCTATTGTAGATGTAAAGGTCGCCCTTGTCGACGGCACATACCATACCGTGGATTCATCTGAGATGGCATTTAAGATAGCGGGATCGATGGGCTTTAAAAAGGGATTTCAGGAGTGCCAGCCAACACTCCTTGAGCCGATAGTAAACATCAGCATTGAAATACCCGATGAATATATGGGAGATGTAATCGGCGACCTCAACAGCAGGCGCGGGCGTGTCCTGGGAATGGATAAGGCTGGATCGAACCAGGTCATCAAGGGACAGGTTGCACTGGCTGAAATTCTTTCATACGCACCTGATCTTACGTCGATTACCAGTGGCCGGGGCACCTTTTCTTTTGAGATCTCTCACTATGAGGAACTCCCGGCACACCTGCAGGAAAAGGTCATAGCTGAATCGAAAAAGGAAGATGCTTAGTCGTAAGCTCATAGCAAAAACAAGTATTTTCAGTTGTGAATTTTCAATGGGGAATGGATATTTTGATTACCGGTGGAGTCATAACAGTAAGCGACAAAGGTTCCCGGGGTGAGAGGGAGGATATAAGCGGCGGAGAGGTTATTCGCATGCTGAAAGATATCGATATCCGGATTGCCGATTATGAAATAATCCCCGATGAAAAAGATGTCATAAGAGATAAGATAAAAGAGTACACCGACAATAAAAATCTTGATCTAATTGTGACAACCGGCGGAACCGGTGTAAGCCCACGGGATGTTACACCGGATGCGACCCTGTCGGTAATAGAAAAAGAACTGCCCGGCATGGCGGAAGCCATGCGCAGGGAAAGTATGAACAAAACGCCTCACGCGATGATATCAAGGGCCGTGGCAGGGATACGGGGACAATCTCTCATTATTAATCTACCCGGAAGCCCGAACGGGGCCAGAGAAAACCTGGCGGTACTCCTTCCCGCCCTTAAACACACAATAGAGAAGCTGAAAGGCGATATCTCGGACTGTGCCGGATAATTCACCCTCTTTTATGAATTTCACATACCTGTCATCTCTCCGGATTCGGCCCCCTGGATGGCGGGCAGATTCTCGGTCGGTATCTTTTTTTCCAGCTTCTTAATATTCTTTGTCAACTTATTAACTTCTCTGGAAAGTCTGAACCTCTCGACTATTCCCACTAAACCGGCAAATATTACTCCCACACCAAAAGACACGAATATCAGCATATATGTGGCCATGCTGACGTCTAAAAAACCATAATATTTTAGCTGAACGGGGGTGGTGTTGACCAGCGCAAAGGTAATGATAAACAGCATAACCAACGTTATAATGATCGTATAAAGAAGCTTCATTTTACATCTCCTCTCATCCTTGAGAAATAAGGTAATAAAGTGTTCCGGGTCTCCGCAATATCCTCCGGGATGACCCTGACCTCTCCGAGTACTGTAGCAAAATTGGTGTCACCATTCCACCTGGGAACAATATGTATGTGAAGATGATCATCGACACCGGCGCCTGCCGCCTTCCCGAGATTCATCCCCATATTGAAGCCTTCGGGCGTAAGGGCTTCCTTCAGGATTCTCACACACATGGCGATAAGTTCCATCACCTCCATCTTCTCTTCAGCATTCGTTTCTTCAATATCACATATATGTCTGAATGGAACCACTAAAAGATGACCGGTGGTATATGGATACTTGTTCATCACGATATAGCAGGACTTACCCTCGTACAGAACAAGGTCTTCATCCCTCGTGGATCCATTACAAAAAATGCACCCATCCGGTTTTTGTCCCTTGATATATTTCATCCTTCCGGGAGCCATTATGCTGTCCATAGATGATATCCTGTTTCAATCAAATTCAATAATACTTCCCGATATCTCTGCTCCGATATCAAGGATCCCAACGGAATTATGTTCCGCAAACCTCTGATCTGTAGGCGAACCGGGATTGAACAGCAATATTCCATCCCTCACCTCATTCATGGCCCGGTGCGTATGACCATACACAATGCAATCAACCTCATCAAATTCCAGCATAATCTTTTCTTCCAGACCAAACGGAGATCCCCAACCGTGTATCAGGCCTATCCTTCGCCCCTCAAACTCCAGTATGCGCTTCACAGGAAACTTCTCTCTTACAGAATCACGATCCATATTCCCGACGACGGCATACACCTCTTTGCCCTTGAAGACATCGAGGACATTAAGCTCAACCATATCCCCTGCATGCAGAACCAGGTCAACATCATGAAAATAATCCTCCACGATCTTCTCAAGACTGCTATCGGGAACATCAAGATGTGTATCTGAAATAACGCCAATCTTCATAATCATCAATGAAAAATTCTCTATTATACCCGGGTCAAAAAGACAAGTAATATTTTACAGAGCTTTTGGTTTGACATTTTATCGGTGTGTGATTAGAATCGCCCCGAAACCTGTTGTTAAGGATATGGCAATGATTGAAAAGACATTGGGAACTATAGCTGAAAAGATACTTGCCCTCGATGAAGCATCGCTCAGCAGTCTATGGGAAAAATACAAGACCAGACTTGAACAATTTGACACCACAAAAGAGTGGGAAAAGGCGGCGATTATCTTTTTCATTATAAACTCGGTGAAGGTGAAAAACAAAATCTTCAACGAACAGATCATCAACCGTCAGAAACTGTCCTCTATGGAGGACAAGATGTCCCGTGACATACCATCATACCTCAAACGAATAAAATAATGGAAAAAGAGACAGCCATCAAGAAGATTGAAGAACTCCGGGATCTGATCGATTATCATAACAGACGTTATTATCAGTTGGATGATCCGGAAATATCCGATCCTGAATACGACCAGCTGATGCGCAAATTGATCTACCTCGAAGAGCAATTCGCAAACCATATCGATATGACCGCGTCGCCTACTCAGCGCGTGGGAGCCACCCCTCTTGAAAAGTTCGACAGCATTCCCCATCTGTCTCCAATGTTGAGCCTTGCCAATGCCTTCTACGAAGAAGAAATCGTTTCATTCGACGAACGTGTCAAACGCCTGCTTGATACACAGGAAAATATGTCTTTTGTGCTTGAGCCAAAGCTCGACGGCATAGGGGTTAACCTGAGATATGAGAAGGGGGTCTTTATATCGGGAGCGACAAGGGGAGACGGAACAGTGGGGGAAGATATCACTCAGAATCTCAGGACGATACATTCAATTCCCCTGAAGATGAAATCCACCGCCGCCTCGCCAATTCCCGATTTGATCGAGATACGCGGAGAAGTCTACATAAGAACAGACGCCTTCGAAGAACTCAACAGGCAGCGGATGGCAGACGGCGACAATCCCTTTGCAAACCCGAGGAATGCCGCGGCAGGTTCGCTCCGCCAGCTCGATTCAGTAATTACCGCAAAGAGACCCCTCGCAATATTCTGCTATGCCATGGGATTCGCCGATCCCGATATGCCGGGATTCCCGACACATTGGGATTTTCTGCAAGGCCTCGCAAACTGGGGATTTCCGGTAAATCATCACATTCAAAGAGCAGAAAGCATAGAAGGGTGTATCGAGTATTACCGCGAGATGACCGCCCGCCGGGAGAAACTCCCATACGAAATAGACGGCACGGTTATCAAAGTCGATTCGATAGACGCACAGAAACGTCTCGGCGCAGTTTCGAGAAGTCCGCGCTGGGCCATTGCCTGCAAATTCGCGGCGACACAGGCTACAACTATTATTGAGGACATTGTTGTTCAGGTCGGCAGGACAGGCGTCCTGACACCGGTAGCAGAGATGAAACCGGTTCGTGTAGCCGGTGTGATGGTCAGTCGCGCGACCCTGCATAACCAGGATGAAATAAATAAGAAAAAGATCCACATCGGAGATACTGTAATCGTACAGAGGGCCGGCGACGTCATACCAGAGATAGTAAAAACAGTCGGACCTTCCGAAAGAGATAATGAAAGCCCTTACAGAATTCCCGACACCTGCCCGGAATGCGGATCAGAGACAATGCGTCTCGAAGGCGAGGCAGCTCACAGATGCATCAACCTTGATTGCCCGGCACAGATCAGAGAAAATATCAGACACTTTGTCTCAAGAGGCGGCATGGACATAGACGGTCTCGGAGAAAAACTGATAGCACAAATGTCTGAACGTGGAATCATAAGTAATCCCGCCGACCTCTACTATCTTACCGAAGAAAATCTGACCGTCCTTGAGAGGATGGGCGATGTATCTGTCCGCAATTTACTGTTGTCATTAGAAAAATCCAAGACCCCTCCACTGGAGAAATTTATATTCGCTCTGGGCATCAGGCATACAGGCGAGCATATCTCGAAGGTGCTGGCAGGGAGATTTGGGACACTGAATGACATAATGAGCGCAAGCGAGGAGACCCTTCTATCTATAAATGAGATCGGGCCTGAGATTGCCGGCAGTATCACAACATTCTTCAGGGAACCATCAAATCTTCAGATTATGGAAAGGCTCAATAAAGCCGGGGTCAAACCGATAGAAGGCCATGTGGCGTCCGGGGGGCTTTCGGGAAAGACCTTTGTACTTACAGGAACACTTAAAACATTTTCGAGACACAGGGCAAAGGAACTTATCGAATCCCATGGAGGAAAAGTCTCATCATCAGTAACAAAAACCACTGATTATGTGGTCGGCGGCGAATCCCCCGGTTCCAAGTTGGATAAGGCCAGAAACATGGAGATACCCATCCTTGATGAAAAACAGTTTCTGACAATTACAGGGCAAGGAAGTAAGGCGTGATGGAAAGCTACCGAAATTCGAATCCCGACCAGCCGAGGCAGACTCCCTGCAAATCAGCCATACGAAGGGTCCACGTCTTCATTACAGGAAAAGTTCAGGGGGTGTTTTTCAGGGCGGAAACGGAAAAGCAGGCATCCGGATTAGGCCTCACCGGCTGGGTGAAAAATTTACGAGACAAAAGGGTTGAAGCCGTATTCGAAGGCCCGGAAAGTGACATCGGGAAAATGCTTGACTGGTGCAGAAAAGGGCCGGCTCTCGCTCGTGTCAGTGGCGTGGAAATCACGGATGAAACCCTGCCGGTCGGGATCAGGGATGAGAATTTCAAGATCGTGTATTAAATCAGAAGCACTGATGGGGACATAGTCATATTGCAGTAACATCGGAGTAAAACTTATTGACACGCGGCACCCATTCCCCTATAGTCCCAATAATAGTATTATATCATCAACCGAAAGGGAGGGTCTAAAATGAAGAAGGTATTTTTTGTAGTTTTACTGGTATTGTTATGGTCAGTTTCGGGCGCAATCGCTGGCGAATTGAAGGTTGGGGACAAGGCTTCGGACTGGTCATTCGTGGATGGGGACGGCAAGGCCTTCACAATGCAAAACTGGGCAGGCAAGGTGCTTCTGGTCAATTATGTTGATCCGGACGAAAGTGACCTTAATGAGCATTTCACCGATGCAATGAAAAAAGCAAAAGATGACGGACTCCTTACTGATACAGACTATGCCGGAATGGGAATTGCCGACTGCGATGCATCATGGAAACCGGATGGGCTTATCAAGTCCTTTGGCGCCGCAAAGGCAAAAAAATATAAGGCCATCATCCTTTTTGATTACGATGCATCGTTACGAAATGCCTGGGGGCTCCAGAAGGACAGCGCAAACGCGATACTCCTCGACAAAAATGGTATATGTCGTGCGATAGTCCGTGGCCGTGTGCCGGACGATCAGGTCGCGGCTATCGTACAGCTGGCCATTGACCTCCAGAACGAATAGATATTCCCATATTATTGCGAGTACAAAAAGGCGTCTCGTGCCTCATGAGACGCCTTTTCTGCATTATCTGCAGCACAGGGCTTTCATCTTGACAAACAGGGTTACTTGTTATTATGTCTCTTAGTCAGCAAGAAGAAATAACTCATACACCTTGTTTGTCCTTTTGCTTGTTTCCTGTGTTGTGTCAAAGCTTACATAACTCGTTATGCGTGCCTCAACACGTCTTGAAAACAAACAAAATTACGGCGCAATCTGTACAACTTATTTATTCTTGATTCCTTAGAAAAAAGATCCGGGTGCAATTCATGAAGATAAAATTTTTCACAGTCGGAGGTACAATTGACAAAGTCTATTTCGATCGGAAAAACGACTATCAGGTAGGAGATTCCAGCCTGCACGATATATTGAAGGGTGTAAATGTCGGTTTTGAATATGAATGCGAGTCCATCCTCAGGAAAGACAGCCTGGACATAACAGATGAGGAACGTCAGATAATCCTTGGGAGGGTGGCGGAAGACAAACACAGGCACATTGTGATAACGCACGGAACCGATACCATGGTGCAAACCGCGAAAACACTGCAATCTGTGCCGGACAAAGTTATAGTCCTTACCGGCTCGATGGAACCGGCAAGATTCAAATCGAGTGACGCGGAATTCAATATCGGATGCGCGATAACCGCGGTCCAATTACTGCCGCCGGGTGTATACATCGTAATCAACGGGCGGATTTTTGATTCCGACAGGGTCAGGAAAAACGTCGAACTCGGCCGGTTTGAGGACATCTGATCTATATCCGGCCCATTATCTCAAAAACTTGAGATGTCCCTCCGCGATCTCAATTTGCATTAGATCTTCGGCACACACGAGCCTGCCGCCGTATGTCTTTCGACATTGCGCCTCGATATCAAATCCTTCACAGTCGGGATAAAAGTGCGTGAGAACAAGGTTATTCACGCGAGACTCAGAGGCAATCCTGCCAGCGAGCGAAGGCGTCAGATGACCGTCAACCTTCAGCTCATCAGGAAACGCCGACTCACTTATAAGCAAATCCGCATCCATGGCGAGGCTTACCACGTTTTCACAATAATCTGTATCTCCCGTATAGACGATCGATATACCGTCAGCTGTCGTCACGCGGTAGCCGATGCTGCTTTCTGAATGTGCCATGGGAAGTGTATTTATAGCCGCAGAATCGAGTTGAATGAAATCCGGCCCTGCATTGCTCATCTCAACAATATCCACAAGCCCATCTTCCAACTCCAACCATTGTCCATACACGCCCCGCAGACCTTCATAAAAATCCATAAATCCCGTGGCGGCTGTAATCCTGAGCCTGTCGCGCCTCCGGCGCCCTTCCGGATATTTGCTTGCGAAGATAAAATTTACCAGATCGCCGGTATGGTCAGGATGAAGGTGACTGAAAAAGATATGGGATATCTCACCTATTGTGACACCCGACTCAAGGAGACGCTTCATCGTGCCGGGCCCCATATCAAAAACGAGTTTCGCGCCACCCGTCTCAACAAGCACAGAACAGGAACTGCGCCTGAGAGAGGGAACACATGTCCCCGACCCAAGTATGGTAATCTTCACAGCTTCCATATCAGACATCCTATCTATAACTTTGTTGATTTATGAAGATTTTCGTTCAAGTTCAAGGCATGCGAAAAAAGTAATCACGGGCAAACAGATGATATTCCGAGGATTACTTTTTGAGTATAACGCAGAGATCAGACGAAAAGACCATTAATAACAGTATCATTTACACCCGTCCGTAATCATCCTCAACCCGCTCGATATCGTCCTCACCAAAGGACTCGCCAGTCTGGACCTCTATAAACATTACAGGCTCCGTCCCTGAATTCGTTATACGATGCAACGTCTCTCTGGGAATATCCACCGATTGTCCGCTTTTTACATGCAAATCGTCGCTTCCGATGGTGACAATAGCCTCTCCACCCAGCATATACCAGTGTTCATCACGATGGCGATGCCTCTGGAGGCTCAAACGCTTACCGGGATAGACAACTATTCTTTTTACCTTGTGATCCGCTTCATCAGAGAGTACCTGATAATATCCCCATGGCCGGTTTTCTTCCATTGAAATGCTCCTAATCATTACGGTACTTTTTCATAACCGCCTCAAAGCCATCCATCGAGTTTATAATTATAGAATCGTCAACGCAGTATGAGATGCGGATATGGCCGGGACCTCCGAATCCACTCCCAGGAACAACAAGAATGTTTTTCTCCTGCAACGCGCGGACAAATTCCACATCATCTTCTATCGGCGTTCTTGGAAAAAGATAGAAAGCGCCATCAGGCTTTTCAAACTCGAAGCCCGCTTTCCACAAACCGTCACACAGCAGGTCTCGTTTTCTTCTGTAATGCTCGACATCAACATATATACCCTGCATCCGCTCCACAACCCTCTGCATAAAAGCAGGGGCGTTTACAAAACCGAGAATCCTGTTACATAGGCTAATCGCCTCGATAAGCTTATCAATATCCGATATTTCCGGGCCAAGGGCTATATAGCCGATCCTTTCACCTGGAACAGACAGACTTTTTGAATATGACGTGACCATCAGGCTGTTTTTACAGGCATTAAGAATGCCGGGGACCTTTATTCCATCATAGGCTATCGTACTGTAAGGCTCATCGGAAACGAGATATATCTCTTTGCCAAGCTCTCTTTCCTTCCTCTCGATAAGCAGCGAAAGCCCTTCTATAGACTCCTCATCGTAAATCCTTCCGGTTGGATTGTTCGGAGAATTGATCAGAATCAACTTAGTTTTTTCCGTCACGGCCGCCTCAATGGCTTCCAGATTCAGGGAAAAGTCCTTATTTGTCGTCACTAATACGGGAACGCCGCCATGATTATCAATATAAAAGGTGTACTCAACAAAAAACGGCTTTGATATGATGACTTCATCCCCAGGATCAAGAAGCGCTTTAAACACAACATTAAGCGCCCCTCCAGCGCCGCATGTCATAATAACATGGTCCGAAGACAGGGCCACCGAATGCACACCGGTAAGATACGAGGCGATTTCAGCCCTCGTCCGTTCGTAACCGACATTCGGCATGTACATATGTGCGCCGGGCGTGCATCCGCACTCCCCAGCAACCTCCACCAGCAGTTCCTTGAACCTGTCAGGGGGTGAAACATTCGGATTTCCGAGACTGAAGTCGAACACATTTTCCGCGCCATGTTTTTCCTTCAGCTTCATTCCATCCTCAAACATCCTCCTTATCCAGGAAGACTTCGACATAAACCCTTCGATTTTCCGCGATATTGCCATGAATATTAAACTCCCGTGATGTTGATTTGTAAAACCTGCCTACATGCTGTTCCTGTAATACATTTTCCCCAAAACCGCAAGGCGAGACCCTCGTATCGGAAACCCCAAACCTCTTTCCCATTCACCTGCCTCTACAAAATCGTTTCAGGAAAGAATCGATTGTTACCGCTTGAAAGTCTCGCTGTAATAATCCTTGGCAAGATATCATCATGGGGTTAGTGCTTTAGCGGATTCTCTTGATCCTGAACGCATTTTGGGGAAATTCCAGGGACGCAATACTAAATTCTATAAAGAGAAATAGGGGCTCTGTCCCTGATTATCTGTACTGACCTACCCACTTCTCCCAGCCGGGCGGAATTTTCTGAAAATGCATGTAATCCACGCATCTCCCTGTCCAGTCACCGCCCCATTCCCATCCCAATTGTTTAAAAGCCTGCACCACTGGTGAATCCGTGGTCAGGGTTCCCGGGACGGATGGCTCGTAAATCGCTTTGGGAGGAAGAATCAAATCACCACGAATGTAAGGATTCTGCCGGGGGTTTATGTCCACTGCCAGCCCCAGGGCGTGCATGGACAATTTCTGAGCGCCGACGACAGGACGCCAGACATATCCGGAGGTATTATTCGTATCCGGGGAAAGACCATAGGGGCCTTTGAGTTGAATCAGGGAATGGGCAATGGGCAAAACTGATTCCACCGGGAATCGGGTCTTCAGGATCACGTCGAAGCCCTGACGGATGTCCGCCGCCAGGGCTTCATGGACCACGACCTGCCCCTGATGAACCTGTCCGTCAAAGCCATAATAACGTACGTCCAGCACGGCGAGATTTTCCTGCACGCATGACATTACATCCGGCGGCTGGTTCGAGTAAATGGCCCCATCCCTTGTAAGATGGCTGTCCACTACGACTCCCCCCTTACAGGCATACCCGACCTGCAAGGCGAAGACCGCCAATACCGCATACAATACAATCTTCCGTCTAACCTTCACAATACATGTTCTCCCGACTTTCCCGGAATCTGTTTTCTGGCTCGGTGATACCGGGAACAAGGCCCGGCCTTTTCCTCAATCAAATTTCCCCGTATCTCGTTTGTTTCTGTTCACAAGCGGATATAAGGCCTCAACATCAAAACACGTTAACACACTAACTCCATTATAGTATCCTGTCAAGAATTATTACCGGGGGTGAGAAGTTTAACTTGACAATTATCTGCCATCTGTCTACTATTTTCTAATTTCAGGGACGCAATACTAAATTATTGATAATATACTAACAGGCAGACCATCTGGCGGTAATTTGCCTGTTGATAAGCTTGAATCACTGTTTGGGAAACAACCTCGTAAGAAAATGACCGGGTCATCTGGCGGGCGTTATATTCACAACCATACAGAAAAACTAAACAATGAAGAACAAGATTTATAAATTCAAAAGAATTGATGCATTTGCAACAGCAACATCAGATGGAAATCCCGCAGGGCTGATATGCACCTCCACTCTCCCGCAGGCTACCGGGAATTCCTGACGGCAGCAGGCTATGAAGCCATCGAAGTTCATGAAGTCGCTGAAAAGAATTGGATTGCGGCTGTTGGCAGTAAGACCGAAATGCCGTCAGGAGGAAAGCGAAACGACCACTGAAAGACAAGAGCAGGTCATAACAATTCACCAGTACGGACGCGAAAAAACCGCGTCGCACAGTTCGACCGTTGGGCGAGACGCAGACATGATTAGATGCCAATGGTGTGGGAGTGATCCCCTATATATCGCTTATCACGATGAAGAATGGGGCATTCCCGTTCATGATGACAGGAGCTTGTTTGAATTCCTGATTCTGGAGGGTGCACAAGCTGGTCTGAGTTGGCTGACAATCCTTAAGAAACGAGACAACTACAGGAGAGCATTTCATAACTTCGATTGTGATCGCATCGGCAACTATACAGAAACAGATGTGAGACTCCTGCTTGCTGATTCCGGCATCGTGCGTAATCGCCTTAAGATCGGATCGGCCATCAAGAACGCACGAGGCGTTCTTGACATCCGGGAGGAGTATGGATCGCTGGACTCGTATCTCTGGCGTTATGTTGATGGAATTCCCAAGCAGAATGCTTGGAAATCCATTGCAGAGCTTCCGACCAAAACGGAACTTTCGGACGCGATGAGCAGAGATCTGAAGAAACGAGGATTCAACTTCGTCGGGCCAACGATCTGCTATGCATTCATGCAAGCAGTCGGCATGGTAAATGACCATACAACTGACTGCTTTCGACACAAAGAAATAAAGGAACTTGCCCGGAATTCCAAGAATTCCAGGGACGTAAAACTAAATAATTGACAATACAAAAATTTAAGCTAAAAGTATCCTGTAACATCAACTTCGAGAGGGTCGTGAGTTATGCTGCCGCTCCACACGCGTCCCTCAAGTAGCCCGTTAGCTTTCAGGCGTTAAGTTAGCACAATCAATTAAAGATTAAATGATATTTGAAGTCAAAAAGGTGAAAATCTAACCAACAAATCATTTAAGGCAGACTCGCTGAGGGTCGCCGGATAATTCCATGTTCGACCAGCAAATATGAAAGTGAAGGAAAAGAAACAGCAACGCTTTTTCGCTATGCCTTGACTCTTACAAAAGAGAGCGACCAATGGAAAATCTGTTCCGGTATAGCGAGTGTACCGTTTGTTGCTGGGACATACTCATTTCCCGAATAAAAGGACTTTTCATAACCAAAGTCAAACCCGGCGTTCCACCGGTTCGCTTACGCTTCCGGTGAACTCGCCGTAATGTGCTCAAGGTGGCTAAAATTATGAAATCAAAGCATAAAACACTTTTAGTAATCGACGGTATAATTAATCTTGTATTGGGAGTCCTTCTTCTCCTCTTTCCGGCGGGTATTGTTGAATTATTAGGGCTCCCATATACAAATACAAATTTTTATCCATCCATCCTTGGTGCAGTTCTTTTCGGCATCGGCATTGCCCTGCTGGTTGAACGATACGGCGCACCAAAAAATATTAGAGGACTGGGGCTTGGAGGTGCCATAGCAATTAATCTGTGCGGTTCGTAACTGAACGATGTGTCTTCGCCTTGACAAAAGAAGGATTGGAGCTTATCGAGATCGCCCCCGGCATTGATCTCGAAAAAGACATTCTTGCCCTGATGGATTTTAAACCGATCATAAAGGAACCCCGTTTGATGGATGAACGGATATTTGATCCAGAGCCGATGGGCCTGGAAGGTAACTTTAACAGTATGACATCGGAAGAACACGCTTCGTAGATTAATACATGAGAGCCTCAATTGAGCCTCAATTCAGGTCACATCTTAAATATTAAGTGTTCGATCTAAGATACGATGTGGCCCCCTAAATTTCGGATTTCTTCAGCATCACTCCGAACACTCCTTCAAAACCGACCGACAACAGGCACATGACGAAAATAATCACCAGGCTTCTCGGCGACGCTTCATAAGAATATATCATGAGTGCCAGGAAGGCAAGAATGGACGTTACAAGCGCGATGACTATCATACCGCGATTGGCGCCTGTTTCGCCTATCAGTTTCAAGTGACTTATATTTACCACGACATACACGATCATAAAAGTTGCCGCACCTAATACCGCAATTTCACTGAGATTTGCAAAGTTGATGAAGAAGATTGCCAGAAGTCCTGTAAAGAGGAGGCCGTATGAGCCTTCAGATGTGAGTGTTTTTGCCATGAAGCGCGGCAGCTGCTTTTTCTCGGCCATTACCACGCAGACGTGTCCTCCCCCATACAGATAGGCATTGATGGCGGAAGCCGTGGAAATCATGGCTGTGATTACAATTGCAACGAATCCCACGTGGCCGAGAATCGGCCGGCACGCTTCGGCAAGTGCGTAATCTTTAGCCTTAACAATCTCCGGAACGGAAAGGTTTCCCAAGACGGCAACCGATACCAGTATGTAGATGACTAGTACTATTATCACGCTCAGGTAAAGGGCCCTCGGAAGATTAACCCTGGGATCTTTGATGTCTTCCGCCGACGTTGTGATGACTCCGAAACCCATGTAGGCAAGGTACACAATTGAAATACAGTAGATGACGGCGTTGATTTCCGGAAATTTTTCCGGTGAGAGCATCTTGAAATCTGCCACAATGGCCCCGCTGATGGCAAATAAGAAAAGAACTGCTACCTTGAAAACCACTATGTACAATTCAGTCCGCCCCAGTATTTTGCTGCCAAGAAAATTCAGGAAAAGGAAAAATACGATAACCGCGTGTTCCAGCACGAGCTTCCAGAAGGAAAGGTCACTTTGAAATATCGGAAAGGTCGAGGCGTAATTACTGAAACCCTTGGCGAAGAGTGCTATGCCGATAATGTAGCCGAACCATAGTATGATGTGCACTGCCCCAGTAACTACGTTTTCACCAAGACCCACGGCTATGTATTCCACCGGTCCGCCTGCCGAAGGAAACCGCGTGCTTAATTTGGCGTATGAGTAAACTGTAAACAATATGATAAACCCCGCGAGGCCAAAGGAAACATATACGGCGTTTCCCGCGATATGACTGGCCGTACCGAAGATAGAAAAAATGCCGGCACCTACCATGGACCCGACACCAAGCGCCGCCGCCGCCCATACTCCAAGAGATCTCTGTTTTTCCATAATCTGACTCCGAAACACCATAAGAAAAGCTTATCCGGTGCCCGCGTGTTAAGAATCTGCGTGGCACCGGATGCTTCATGTTTTGTAACAGCTTGTTTGACGTGGCACTCGGGGCTCACTGCCGGATTTTCTGGGAACGGTGTTCCCAGATCCCTGGTTTATGTCCTCTGTCCCCTAATGCTTATAACCTCCGGCTTCTTTTTCGGTTAGTGGATGGGATACAGGATTTTTCTTGAAATAATCCATGCAACGCTGGATATCACTAATCAACAGGTCGCCCAGGTCACGACTGACGCCATGACGCACTAAAATCCGCTGAATTACAAGATCTTCCCTGTTCGCTGGCATCGAGTAAGCGGGCACCTGCCAACCGCGGCTGCGCAGTCTATCGGCAAGATCGAACAGGGTGAATCCGGGATTCACACCCTCCTTCAATGTCCAGCACAGGGCCGGGATTCCGCCACGGCCGTCATAGATGATCTTGAATGGTCCTATCTTGCCGATCTCATCGGCCAGGTAAGCGGCCGTGTCGTAGCATGCCTGTTGGATCTTTCGATAACCCTCCCTCCCTAATCTCAGAAAATTATAGTACTGGGCGATGATCTGCCCGCCGGGACGCGAGAAGTTCAGCGCGAAGGTAGCCATATTGCCACCAAGATAATTGACCCAGAAAATCAGATCGTCGGGCAAATCATCTTTGTCACTCCAGACAATCCACCCAACGCCCAGGGGAGAAAGTCCGAATTTGTGACCGGACGAATTGATAGATTTTACCCGGGGCAGACGAAAATCCCACTCCAGGTCTGGATCTACAAAGGGCGCCAGAAACCCGCCGCTGGCACCATCCACATGGATGGGGATATCCAGACCGGTATCTTTTTGAAGCTTGTCAAGGGCGTCGGCAACCGCCTTGACCGGTTCATACTGACAGGTAAAAGTAACCCCCAGGGTGGGAACGACACCGATGGTGTTTTCATCACAGCGCTTGATTACCTCTTCCGGCGTCATGATCAGACGGTCTCCTTCCATCGGAATCTCTCGCAGTTCTACATCCCAGTAGCGGGCAAACTTATGCCAGCATATCTGCACCGGACCGCATATCATGTTGGGTTTGTCCGTGGTCTTGCCCAGTGCACGCATCTTCTCCCGCCAGCGCCATTTCATGGCCATTCCCCCAAGCATGGCGGCTTCGCTCGAGCCGGTTGTGGAGCAGCCCATGGTGTTGGCGGCATCCGGCGAGTTCCACAAATCCGCTAACATATGCACACAGCGGCCCTCGATCTCGGCCGACTGCGGATACTCATCTTTGTCGATCATGTTCTTGTCGATACATTCGTCCATGAGCCGGTGCACTTCGGGCTCCGCCCAAGTGGTGCAGAATGTGGCCAGGTTCTGGCGCGAGTTGCCATCCATCATCAGTTCGTCATGCACTACCTGGTAGACATGGCGCGGGTTTTGTTCGTCTTTGGGAAATTTGTATTTGGGCATCCTGACCGACAGGTCTGTGGATGCGTATATATCGTCTAAAAGATTCGCTCTTACTTTGTCTTTTTCATGTAAAGCCATAACTCATTCTCCTTTCCTTTTTTGACTCGAACCTCTAAACCTGAGACTGTTTCTTCCTATTTCTTCCACTCCGGTTTTTTCATTTTATTGATCAAAAGCGGCAGACCTACAAATATAATCATACCCGCTGAAACCAGACCGACGTAAACTGTTGGGTTTCCCACAGTCAAATTTGTCGGCGGGAAAAAGCCGACAACCAGAGCGAAACAAACCCCAAGCAGGCCTATTCCAGCAACAAACCACATGCCGAACATGCCGCCCGGCACCTTGTAGGAGCGGGGCAGGTCCGGCCGGCTGTAACGCAGCTTGATGGCCGCAGCGTACATCAGGATGTACATGGTTAAATAAAGGGTGACGGTCATGGCCGAAAGAACAAAAAACGCGACACTCACGTTGTCCATGATGAAATACAACATGGCCAATAAACTAACAATAATGGCCTGAATTATCAGGATGTTAACCTGTATGCCGTTTTTATTGGTCTTAGCCATAAAAGGCGGAATTTCGCCATCCTTGGCCGTTTCCAGCAAGCCACGACTGGGACCGCCGACCCAGGACATTACACCACCAATGGCCCCGAATGCTGCCAGCAATCCCATGACAGGGGTCAAAAAACCAAGATGAAACTTATCCAGCAACTGTTTAAACGCCTGCATCAGACCGGCGGTAAGACTGATCTCGCCTTTGGGTATTACCGCCGCCACAGCCAGCGATCCCAGGGTAAAGAGCAGAAAGATAATAATCATGGCCAGGAACATGCTCGCAGGAAATTGTTTGGCCGGGTTTTCCAGTTCGTTCGCGTGAACGGCATGCACCTCGACTCCGGCAAAGAGCAGGATGATTCCAGCGAGAAAAGCTATGCTGCCCAGGCCGGTAATATGTGGGAATAAACGCGCGTGGGGCGCCTGTCCGGCCACATTTTCAGCGGCGGCAACAACGGCGGAAGGTTCCATGAATTGCAGTGGATTCCCCTGGTTGAGCCACAGAAGACCAAGAACGATAATCATGATTCCTGGCAGCACCGTTCCAAGCAAAACTCCATATTTGGTTACGGAGCTGGCCACATCCGATCCGGCCAGGGTCAGAAACGTCGCTGCCCAGTAACATACAAGGATAACGATTCCGGTATAGGCGCCTTTATCCGCCAGAGCCGGGTCCATGAAAAGATACGCCAGGGCTCCGGCCGCGAATGCCAGAACGGTAGGATACCAGACCACGTTCTGAATCCACTGTAGCCAGATGGCTGTAAAACCCCATCGTGAGCCGAAGGCCTCCTTCACCCAGGTATAGATACCACCCCCCTGTTTGCTGAACGCTCCACCCAATTCGGCCGCAACCAGAGATGCCGGCAGCAGGAACATTATGGCGGCAAAGAGGATATAAAAGATCATGGAAAGCCCCTCCTTAGCCATCATGGGCAGTCCTCGCAAGCTGCACACTGCTGCCACTGTCATCATGCTAAGCGTAAACGCTGTCATCTTTTTCTTGCTCGATTTTTGCATCATCTTGTTCCTCCTGTTCATAATGAATTAAAAGAATGGTTCAGTTTACCACGGTAATTACCTTATTAACTCCATCGCTTTTCCTAAATGATCCCGGGCTTTGGCGAAATGCTTATGGGCCCTGTCCAAATATTTTTGAGCTTAGGTTAAGCACTCTGAGATAAGAACCTCCGTTTTCCTAACGGGACTATAATAGAGACGGCATCGTGAGTCAATGGGATAATGACCAAAACATACGAATTTTTCTATTGTTTCTCAATTTTCGAATAGACCGATTGGGTGACAGGCGTCGGTATCCCATACTGCCTTCCCATCGTGATAATTGTTTTCCCGAACAGATCCCCTTCGTTCCTCTCACGCTTTGCCTCCACATCCCTTTGATAGGATGTCTTCGTTTCGTATGGGAAGTTGTTTGCCTTTTCCAGAGACTCGGTGGCGATGTTTTCGGGCAGTGTGATTCCACGTTTTCTGGCAATTAACACTATCTCATCCATAATCTGATGGGCCATATTCTTTAATTCGCTGTCGGCGAAGACCCCTCCTATGGTTCCCCCCGAATAGGCAGTGACCAGTCCGAATGCCGCTATGAATATATATTTCTCCCATATATCGGGGAAGGAATCGGCGTCCCACTTGAAGTTGAGACCCATACTGTCGAAGAAAGATTGCAGTACTTCCGGGTTAAAATCCTTTACATCCGGGTCATTGCCGCACAGGGGAAAACTAGAAAACTAGAGAAAACTAGGAGGCTGTCCGAGAATAGGTCTTTATGTCATTTCGACCAAAGGGAGAAATCCAAAACCAGAGTATTATCAATGCAATAAGATTTCTCGCTCCGCTCGAAATGACACCTCCTGTGCGTTCTCGGACAGCCTCCTAGGGACACTTCCCGTATTAATACTTCCCGTATT
>Ga0222626_1000105_pt1 | contig 59958 bp, 50 predicted proteins | sample AntAcemetageno91_FD_179862 | JGI IMG/M metagenome (GOLD analysis project Ga0222626, IMG submission 179862) | Saline water microbial communities from Ace Lake, Antarctica - #91 | ecosystem: Environmental > Aquatic > Non-marine Saline and Alkaline > Saline | place: Antarctica: Ace Lake | collected...
TACCAGGGAAAGTCTGATGGTTAAGATTCCTTGCATTATTGTTAAATTCCAACGAGTTCAAGAATAGTGATGCTATTGTGTAACGGAAACGCCCTAAAACAAGAGCTATTCGTTTTAAGGTATGCTGTCAGATCAGATTAGCTGCAGGCCAGATTCATAATATAAATATTCAATAACAGGAAATAGTCAGAACCACAAGACATTGATTTTTCGGAATGGTTGAAAAGGGTTGACACGCTAAAAAATACCTTGCCAAAAGTACAGCATTAAGCACCTAAATTTTCAGTACATATATCGCATTTCTTGCAAAATTGCAAAAAAAGCAGGGCCAAATGAGCTTCAGATTTCGATATCATAAAATCTGAGCCCATTTCCAGGTAAAAAGATACATTGCAGTTATGTCAGGTTGAAAGTTTTAAGTTTTTAGGCAATTTTTAAGAACACTCGACATGAAAATTCCCTTGGCACATCCTCATGTTCCATGAAGGCAATTACCCTCATTGCCCCCCGGCACTTTGGGCATTTAAGCGGGTCGACCTCATATATTTTTTGAATCAGCCCTCCAGAGGCGGATAAACCGCGCCCAATTTTTTCGAAATGCCATATCTGTGAGTTCAGGTTCCAGGATACAGGGAATCTTATCATCAACATCGGCTTTTTTCCGTTTTCCGCTCGACACGTTGCTATAGTAGCCATAATAACGAACCATCTGTTCTCTTTTGTCCGGCACATGGCTACACATAGCGGCCAACCACTCCAGCGCATCAAACATCTTTTCTTCTCTACCATCCTTGGATTGATAAATAACCTTAGCGTTATCTCGAATTTTCAGTTCATTTCTTGAGAAAAATCTTTATGATCTCAACAGTGCTTTTGGGATCTTGATACATCAATCCATGCCCGGCTCCATCTACCTGAATAAGCCATGAATTTGGAATAATTTGAGCAAGTTCAACGGAATTTTTGGGTGGAACTACAACATCTTCTGTTCCGCAAAGCAATAGTGTTTTTATTTTCAAATTATTGATTCGTCCGATAGTTCCGGGCCAGTTTTGAATTGCCATAGATTGTTTTCCCATATTTTCAGGGCTCGAATGTTCTTTTGGTACGGGAAAAGTTTTGTAGAATTCAGGATTAGCTGTTAGAAATTCAGGTGGAAACAGCAATTTGAAAAACCGTTCTCCGATTTGCTCTGGTGTACCGGAGTAATCGTTTAGGATAGCCAGGGTTTCTGGATCGGCTTCAATTTCCTGATTACCTCCTACAGTTGATCCATAAAGGATTAATTTTCTTAATTTAGATGGAAATCTAATCGCCAGTTCTTGAGCAATATATGAGCCCATTGACCAACCAAGAACATTTGCTTTTTCAATTTTTAAGGCATTTAAAAGACCAGCTGCATCCTCTGCAAAAAGTGCAATTGAGAATTCCTTACTTCCTGCTGTTGTGTTACCCATTCCTCGATTATCAAAAATAATTACCTTATAATCTTGAGCCAATTGATCAACCAATGTACCAGGCCAAATGTCCATCGTGCTGCCGTAACCCATTATCAGCAGCAGAGTATCACCTGTTCCACTTTCCTGATAAGCCATCTTAATATCATCAACTTGCATATATTTTGTTTCTGCTGCTTGGACATTGATTGATATCAGTAGTATCAAAATCAGGAAAAAACCGATTTTCTGCTTCATATTCCCTCCTTTTCACATCATAGATTTTTTTACTGATAATCAGATAAGTTTGACAATGTTTTTTTTCTGGGAGTAGACAAAACTTCAATTCTAAACAGTTGTATATGCCCTTGCGTTAAACGTTACGAAAGTTTTTCAACATATTCTCATATAAAAACATCGCTTCAAAAATTCGAAACGATGTTTTGGTTCAAATCGAATAATGCACAACGAGGAGATGCAATCTGACCAATGAAATGATAAGAACTCGCTTTTTGAGAGCAGGTAAAGTGAAGTAGATTAAAAAATTATGATTGTGTATGAAACTCATACAAACCTCAACATATTGTTCAGGTTGCCAGACATCACGCTTCACCGAAAATCTCAATTTCCCGGATTTCAGATAACATGGCCTTTAATCGTTCACGGACAATCTCCGAATCATCCGCAATGGAAACTTTCATATTGATGCCCCTTGCATATTATAATTCAATTCATCTTATCTTCATCGCTTGAGTATTATTACACAGCAAATTTTAAAATTCTGTCGCCCATTTCGTTATTTTTTTGTAGGACTATAATTGGTTAACTTGTCGGTGTTTGTCCTATATAGGTCAACAGGTGGGTATAATTTACGTAATATAGAAATGTTATGAATGATGAGGTGAGGCCAGGAAGGGGAGAACTTTAAATATTTTCAAGTATAAAGATGCGGTTAAATGGATTGATACAGTATGTGTTTGTCACTTTCCCCAAATTCCGGTTTTCCGGTTAACCCATCTTTGTAGGCTAAATTAGCAAAGAGAAGCAAAATCAACGAGTTGCATCTTTGAGTCCATGCTGTATGGCACTACAAATTTTGCTTTTATACAGACACTACCTTTTTAATTGTCCTGCCTGGATAGTGAGCCAACCCCAATGCATCATAAATAACCTGTTGCCTTGGTTCAGGACGTGTGCTTTTTCTGATATGGACTGTCTCGCCATTTTGGGGATATATTCCATAGGATCTCATTGCACACACTTGACGGTGTTTTTGAGAAATCCGTAAAGATAAACTGCCATTTTTTGCTGGTTATATCAGCAAGATACTTGATTAGACTGGTTCTGCCGATCCCATATTTTCCCGTAATGACGATATTCTCTCTTTTTTCTAAAGCACGTTTAATTTTTGATATTTCTTTTTCTCGACCGTAAAAATACATCGTCTTTTGCTAATAATATCTAATAAAAAATTCTTACCAGTCATAAAGAATTTCCCAGTAGTTTTCAAAGGGCAAATCATTTTGACTGTAACGGTACGACATGGTTCTTCCGGTCCAGGGACCGGAACCGGTATCCTCACGCCAGTATTTGACAAAGATGCCGGGAATGAGATGCTTGTTCGGTCCCTCTAACCATACTTCCTTTTCTTCGACGATCTTCCAGACCGTACCATATTGTTTGCTTCGAACACGTTCTCCTACACGCGGCAGTCCGTGTCTTGCTCGAAGATCTTTGAATTTATAGGGGGACTGTTCACCATAATCCAAAATCTTCTCTCCGGAAATAATAATCCCAATGGCGCCAAGGGGGGCCGTCAGAAGAATGGAGAGGACGGCAACGGCCAGAATCACCTCCCCGGAAGCCACTCCCGCGGCCAAGGGAACTGCACCGATGGCGGCCTGGACGGTTGCCTTAGGGATGTAGGCAATCACACAAAAAATTTTTTCTTTCAGGGTATAGGGAGTCCCGATCAGAGAAATGTAGGTCCCCACACTACGGAACAAAAGCCCCACTAAAATGACGAGGGTGCCTGCAAGACCGGCGTGCCATGCAACCTTAACATTAACCTGGGCACCCACCAAGACAAACAGGAGCAGTTCCGCAAACACCCAGACTTTTTTAAGCTTTTGGGAAATGAGGTGTGCGACAGGTTCGGATTTTTCCAGAATAATGAACCCGATGGCCATAACTCCCAAGAGGCTGGCGATGGGCACCCATTTTTCACATGCTGCCTCGATCCATGTCAATATAATGGCAATACCCAAAACCATCAAAGTTCGTTTGGGAGGCTGCCAATCATATTTAGCGAAAAGACGATATAAAAAATATCCCGGAACGACCCCCACAAGAATCCCCAGCGTGATCGAAACCGGTATTTCTCCCAACTTGGCCCAGATATTGACCGTACCGCCGCCATACATGCCTAAAAAAATAGTGAAAAGAACGATCACAAAAACATCGTCAATCGATGATGCCGCCAGCAGCAGCGTGGGAATCCCCTTTTTGGCACCTCGCCCCCGGTCCATGAAATCAATCATCAGGGGCACCACCACCGCCGGCGAAACAGCGCCTAGAATAGCACCCAGTATGGCGGCTTCCAAGTAACTGATATGCAGCCACCGTGGAGCGACCAGCATGACTCCTACGATTTCGAAAATAGCAGGCAGACAACTCATAATAAGGGCCGCCCGCCCTACACGATGCAGCGTGTCTTTATGCAACTCAAATCCGGCACGCAGCAAAATGACGATCAAGGCAATTTTACGAAAATCAGCTGAGACTTTCATCATATCCGGGGCCATCAGGTTGAACACATAAGGCCCTGCCAAGATTCCCACAATCAGCATACCGACCAAACCGGGCAATCTTGCTTTACGAAATACATAATCCGCCAATAAGCCCAGTACGATAATCAAAGAAAGACTTGTCGCCATAGAACTCCTCCATCCAGTTCTTTTTTTATAAAAAATCCCCACATGGCAAAGCTATCCGGGGTTTTTTAAAAAAAAGATGCTCTAAAATAAAAACCCACTTAGTCATACCAAGTGGGGGCAGGAAGCCTTTAATTCATACGACTTCCACTCCCTGAGGTAGAAGTCATCAGCTCGGTTCAATATTAATAAAACTAAACGGTTAAGGCAGACTTCATTGCCTTTATCCTGGTTATAACGGATTTTGGGGAGTATCAAATTTATAGCTTAAAATCAGACTAATATTTGGATAATGCAATGAACAAGTGTAAAGTGCCTAAAGTGATCTAAAGTGCCTAAAGTTGAGGAGTCGCTTCGCTCCACCATTTTATAAAATTGATAGAATTCAACAACTTTAGCTCACTTTAGATCACTTCAAACTTTAGTTCACTTTACTGTCGCGACTAATTAGATACGATAAAAACAGACGATTCGTAATAGCCTCCCCAAAATTCGATATAATCAGCCTTTATCTTATACTATGGTTGAAAGGGGTGGCTGGTTTACCCTCGGGATTCGGGAGGCCGAGAAGAGGAAAAAGCTATTTGCGACACAACCCATCACCAGCAATGCGCGGTAAGGAAATCTAATTCCCATCCCGATATTCATCCGTAACATTTTTACTGTTACGCACCCCTAAAAATTATACCGATTTTGGATATAATCTGCCTTTTCAGAATGTTATGCCATAACGTTTCAAAAGAATTCAGCTCTCTAAACCAACTTTCAAAGTTTCCAATGCACCGGCAACTTTTTCAAGGCGATACAACTCTTGGGCCACGGTTTCACCATGATCTTTTTTTCGGGAACTTGCCGTTTTCATAGCACCCTGGGTGGCGGCCATGGTTTCTTCCAAACGCTCCTTGACTTTGGAGGCAAAGCGCGCAAAAGAAATATTGACATTTTGCATCGTGGACCATCGAAGATTTTCCACGTTTCGCCGCACAAGGTCATCCAGCCGCTGGTCCATGGATTTTAGCATCGGAATCGCATCCGTGCTCCAGGCATTTAAAACCCAGTAAGGCCGTCTTGCCGTTTCCAAGACATTTTCGGGGTGCAGGGGCCGGTAGGGCACCTGAAAAAGGTCGGCCGCGGTCTTGCGAAGGGTCTCGATGAGTTGCTCTGTACGCTGCTCGTGCGGTGCGAGTGCATCCAGTAAACGTGATTTAACACTCTCGTTCAGCTCCGCCTGTTTGTGCTCGAAAAAACCCGGAATCGAATCGGCCCAGGCGTCCTGCACACGGGACTTGGTGGATTTTCCATAGCTTATCGATCGTGATCCCTGGTCCATCATCTCTTTTAGAAAGGCCTTAGCCTCTTCCCGTAATGCCTGGGCCTGAGCTTCGAGAAACATAATCATCCGTTTCTTGTCACCCTCCAGAATGTCCTGGATGATCATCCTGTCCTGAACAGCCTGTTGCAGACTTTTTTCGAATAGCAATAACTTCTCTTCGAGCGTTTTCTCCGGAAGATGAAGTGCCTGTAAAGATATTCGAACACCCATCAAAACAGTTTCCAAGGCATCCGCCGCCCGTAGCGAAATGGTTTCGCACAATGCGGTGAATTTCTCTTTAACTATAAAATCGACAAGATGCGTTTCAAGTTCCGCCACACCGCTTTCTACCCATGCTTCTTGACTATGTATGACTTTTGCTTCCATACCTTGGCGGGCCGAAGTACAGAATACAGGAATATCTTTTTCAATCTCCAGATGTTCGGTCAGTATCTCACGGAAAAAAGACAACGCCTGATCGCGTTCGTCCGCATTCAGGTAATCTATTTTGTTCAGCACAAAAAAAAGTCTGGGCACCTTTTTACGAACCTGTTCCAGGAAATCCAACTCCACATCCGTTATCGGCGGATCAGCCGAAATGAGAAATAGTGCGGCATCGCATTGCTGCAAAAAATTCAAAGTGGCCTGAGTGTTGTGACGGTATGTCGATCCGATGCCCGGCGTATCGATCAATACGACCCCTTTGGAAAGGATCGGGGCCGGCGATACCACCTCGACCTCGGTGACACCGAGTCTGTTTTTTGGGTTGCCTCCCTCGGTCACGTATTTAACCAGAAAGGCGGTTCGGTCGCTCGTCGATGCGCCGGTAAACTCTTCAACCCTTTGTTTTTCATTGTATTTAACTCTAATCGTTGGCACGGTTCCGAAATGGATAAATGTGGGAACAGCGGTCAGGGGAATCACGGATACCGGCAGAATCGGTTCTGAGATTAAGGCGTTCAGCAAGGTGCTTTTGCCCCGTTTGAACTGTCCAAGCACTGCCAAGTGGAACCTTTCGTCCATCAGCCGATCTTTCAAGACAGACAGCTTTTTGGTCTCGTACTCAAAGTCCGGATCCAAACCGGAAACCAGATTTACGCCTTTATTCAGCAGGTAAACGAGCTCATCTTTTGACGTTTCCAAATTTCGTTTGCTGGTACTGTGATGGGACATCCCTTTTCCTTTGAAATTCAGTTCCGATGGTTCAATGAACGTTAAATTCGAATAATACGGAAAAGAATCGGTGGGAAGAAGGTAATAAAGAAACCTTATTGCAGGTGGGACCAGTTTGCGGCACTCCCACCGAATTTTTCCTCGGTAGGAGTCATCAGCTATAATTGCGGTTAACGGGGGACTCCATCCCCAATAATTTTATATATAAAATACTAACTATGTCACTGTCAAGAATATTTCATCGCTCGGGTGGAGCAAAAATGTATGACCTATAATTTTCAACTACATTCTATATCATGGCTTAAATCCAGATACCTAATTAGTGTTTTATCCATAGTCCATCTCTTGACCTGAAATCCATTAAAGCCAATAGATATCAAGTTTGGACTGTAAATATCAAGTCGAGATCGTTTTTCAGATATCCATTTGTTACCTCAATGCTGGCATCGGTTGGGATACATTGAGATTATAGCACGAAAATGGATCATTTAAAAGCGTGTGGTTTCTTGCCAAACTCCAAACTCAACATCAATTCTTACCGGGTGCATATATAAAGAAAATTCCATGGTGTTGATCACACTGTGGGTATTTTTTTATTTTTCCAGTGCTTGCGTTTGAGTTTCTTTTTACACTCCATACAAATAGAATTAAGAAAGATAGCTTTGCCATCATTTCTTGCGCTTACCTTTGCCTTTGTCCTTGCTCTTAGCCTTAGGTTTTTCATCGTAAAGATCATGACCACGTTTCAGGGCATGAAATTCCTTTGATCCGGGTTTTATGCCCAGACTCTTCGCAAGCGCTCCCCAGCCTTTGCCGGATTTGTATTTTTCAATAACGTTCTCTGTTGGCTGCTTTGACATTTCTCCGAGCCTGAGAACCATATAGGCGTCTGAAGGGTTTTCAACATTATTGAGCACGATTTTGATTTGTGCATCGCCTATTTTAAAACGAGTTGCAAGCCTTGCCCGGAATCCTGATGGGTCCGTTTCAGCTTTGATATTGAAATTCCTGATCCAGTCAAAATCACCGGCTACAGCTGCCGATGAAACGAATAAAAGGGTCATTGAGACTGCGAATAACATTTTAAGCACTTTCATTATTTCTCCTTTCATTTGTTTTGAGAGGCTGTTTTGTATTAATTGAGATAACCTCATGAAAATCGGGCTTGCCAAAACCTGTGCCAGTATCGACAGCATTCACAACGACAGTTGATTTACGGATATCAAATTTTTCTGGTGTAAGGTCAAGTAAATTCTATTTTGGATAATTGTCAAATCATCCCCGTCCAACGTCACCTAAAAGTTATACATTTATGCTTTTGGCCTTATCACAGACGCGAGATACGCTGCACCCCCGACTCGTGCAAAATTCAGGTATTAGGATACCTTCTCTAAGCCGCTCAAACATTGTTCAAGATATTTTGTTATGTCAATATTCTCTTCTACTTTTTCAACTTCGGACACTTCCCCGCAAATGGTGGGGCGTTTTGGCACCCCTTTGCATGGAACTGATTCGATAGCGGCGATTGGCATCGTTCCTATGCGGCCGGCCAGGGTGACGACTTCATCCTTATCAAACCCGAAGAGGGGACGATGCACGGGCATTATTACGGCACTGTCGAGCACTCTAAGGTTCTTGGCGGTTTGACTGGCCTGTTCGCCGAGTATTTCCCCGGTCACGATACCTTGGCAGTCATGAAGAAAGCAGATCTGTTCGGCCACTCGATACATAAAACGTTTGCAAAGCAGACAAGTGATGCCTTTTTTGGACCCGTGTTGAATAAACACATCCAGCACAGATTGATATGAAACGACATAGACGGTCGGCGCCTTGATGGCCCCTTTTGTATATTCAACCAAAACCTTAATGTTTTCCAGCGCTGTCTCTCTTACAGCAGAGGTTTTTGCCCGGTCGCCGTTGCTGTCATTATCAGGGTCCATGACAACAAAAACCGGAACAGCGCCGCGCCGCATGGCCAGCCAGGCCGCGGCCGGCGAATCCAAACCGCCGCTAACCAGTGCGACCAGTTGATTTTCCAAACCCAGGGGAAAGCCTCCGGGGGATTTAATCCGCTCCGCAGATATGAAAGCGTGATCTTTATATACCTCTATCTCCGGCTTGCTCTCAACTTCGCCGCCCCAGGGGCCCATTTTCCATTTTGGCCCTTTTTTGAAACGAGGCCTTGAGAATCCTTTTTGCGACCCGTTGTTTAGATGTATCTTATTACATAAGCTGGTGATGTCTTGTTTTAGAGAGGGAATATCTAATTTCGGATTCTTTATTGCGCGCACTGCGATTTTGAAACTGCCGGGGCCGATTCCGTGTGCCACCATCAGCTTGGCCGCTACCGAGACAACAGCGGTTTTATCGTGAACCGAGGTGCGAAAACAGGGTGAAATGGAAGAGATCCCAAATGTTCGTCCGACAACTGCAATTAATACATTGACATCCGTGTGTTGTTGCTTTTCAAAATAAATATAAAGACGACCTTGACGCGTCAAAAACCTGATGCGGTCCAGAAGATCCGGCCCTTCCGAGGCCGTTAATGCCCGCTTGATGTTATTATGAATAAGATCTTCAATATACTCCTGCGACTGGGTGGACTTTACCCCGAACTCACCGGTATATCTGACCAAAATGCAGTTATAAATCATTTAATTCAGACCTCGTCATTCAGCTAGGAAAAATAATCGTGACTCCTTAATTTTCGGGGGATTGCATGAAAATTGGACACTGGCCCTCAGGTTTCAGGTGTCGGGTGTCAGGTGTCAGTAGTGAAAAAGCGAGAGCAAGCCTGACACCTGAAACCTATGCTTCGAGAAGGCTTCACCACGCCCGATAATGTCCAAAAAAAAGACCTATTTTTCTATCATGTTACGAGATCTGCATGTTACGAGATCTGTAATTAATATACTATCAACGGTTATAAAATGGCTTGCGGACTTGTTATTGAGTCCCGGTTAAATATGAAATACGGATTTAACCCCGATGGAATAAAAAGAAAAATAAATTCCATCCCATTATTTACTCATTAACTCCATAAAAAAGGACTGTGCGTTTATGTTGGTAGGATCGATTTGTATCGCATTTTTCACTGACTGGAGGGCTTTCATGTAATTACCGCCTTTGAAAAACGCCTTAGAAAGCCAGAGATAGCCGGTGGCATTATTGGGAGAGAGCTGTATGGCCTCATTAAAGGTAGTGATGGCCTGAGTCACATTTCCCCCGGAAAGCAGCTGTCCTCCGAAGATTATCAGGGTACTGAAGAGATCATTCTTGGCTCGCTCGGATTGTGGTTGCAGCTCAAGCGCGTCTTTCAGAAAACCAATGGATGTTTTAAAATTGCCCTTTTTAACCTCGGAAGAAGCTGCTCCGAAAAGAGCATCCGCCAACATGGAAACGATTTGAATCTTAGATTTGTCAGGAGACAGTCGTAATGCTGTACGCAAAGGAGCAATCGCCTGGCCCCATTTTGATAGGTTTAGGTATGATCTGCCAAGGTACAAGTATGCGTCCGCAAAATCCGGGTCTATCCCGGTCGCTTTTTCAAAATGCGGAATGGCTTCTTCGTAGTGACCGCGATTAAAAAAAGCCATACCTTGGTCAAATTCATTTTTGGCGCCAGAGAAGATCCCCAGTGATGCACATGCATTGAGAACGAAAATGAATGTAATGATAAGCAGACTTTTCCCTGGTTTCATAAGACCTCCCAACCCAAGCTTTGAAGAATTCCCTTTTTCGGACGATAAAGTGATAAGAATTCCATTTACGAGAGCGAAATAAGGGAAAATTTAAGGTAGTGTGCGGCAACCGAATGGATTCCAATATATAATGGAACCGGAAAAAAACGGCACTCATCATCCGCCAACCGGCTATTCTAATTCTAGTTCTAATAACAGATGCCGGTTGTATTGTCAAATATTCAACTTTTGCGATTACGGATCTGTGCCAATGCCCCAGCTTTTCCTAATATCTGACTTGATGTTTTGTGGCTATTCCTGTATGAGTGGGGTCACCGAGGTAATTGTGTTGATTCAAAACCTGCAGATTTTTATAATTTAAAACTGAGGCAGGATAGCCTGCTTGCGATACCAATGACGGAGTGTGAAAAAACATGAATACTGCTCAACTATCTGAAATATTAACCGCTCATTTAAAACTTTCTATTTCTCCTGTAGCTGTGTCACTACAGCCAAACCATAACTTGGAATTGGATAAGTACCGTCCGGACAAACCGCTTAGAAGCTATTGTCATGGAATAATGACCGCCGCCCGCGGGCAAACCCTTTATCTTCTGGAAAAGGACATCATCTGTAAATCCGGTGCGGCAACACTGGGTTTTTCGAGTTATTCCGAGGAGATGCTATCCGGAAGCATGCATTATAATGCAGGGGTGTTTGGAAGCATCCAGGCCGCTAAAAACGCGGTAGCAGGGGCATACAAGCTTGAGGACGGCAGCACAAGCGCAATTTTTCTCAGACCTCTATCCCAGGCGGATAATAATTATCAGGTGATCCTCATCCCCGCTAATGCGGAGCAAATCATGTTTATATTAGTGGCCGATAAATATGATACCGGCGGCCGGACAGAGATTTCAATGGCCACGGGCTTTCAAGGCGTCTGTGGGGATGTTACCGCTTATTCAATACAGACGGGCAAGGTCAATTTTTCAGTCACGGGCTTTGGAGACCGTCTGCGGTGCGGTCTGGACCCCGAATTAATGGTGGTTTCCATACCGGCCGGCAGGGCTTCCATCATCGGGAACAATCTGGAAGCCATGAGTTCCAAAATCATGGCAAAATATAAAAAGGCTCGAGACGCAAAAAAAGAAAAACGTTAAGTGTTAAGGCTAAGTGCTGTAACTCGTAAATACGGTGACGTATTTTATGACAGGCCGCTGCATTCAACGTAGCGAAGGATCATAAAAGTGACTAAAATTTGAAGTGAGCTAAAGTGAGCTAAAGTGAACTAAAGCCCGCCCTGGTGCGACTCGTTCATATATATTGATATCGGCTATACATCATTGTAAACTTGCCTTTTTGAATATAGAGTATTGGTGATCGGTCTGGGCCAGGGTTAAGGAACTCGCCTTCGGCGAGGCCAATTAAAACTGAAAAAATTCATTAACCCCGGAGGAATAGGCTCCGCATTCCAAAGGGTAAACTTTAAGCACTTAAAACTTTCAAATTGAATGAAGGAAAAAATGTATATGACCGGTTGCAGCTGTTCCATAAAAGAGTGTCTGAACAATCCCATAGAGTTAAAGATTGATGATAAAGATTTGGATTTTGTGTCAATCAAGCAACTTGCCGATAATAAAGCAAAAGAATTTGCTTCTCACCCCATGTTGCTTGCCTGGTATAACGGGAAGACCGGCGATTTTGTTCCTAAAGCCGAATGCGGGAGCGGCCCCAAGCCCGGATGGATCGTTTATGCGGAAACAAGGGGAGGGGATATTGTCATTGACATCAATGAGGAGCGGTATGTTTTTATTTATAAATCACTTTCTTGACGGTTTCGTAAAAAGTCCAACTTCTGCGTTGTGCTGCATTTCGCAATCATTCAACGTACGATAAGTACGCCTCATGATTACAAAATTTGCACGCCTTGAATTTGAACTTTTTACGAAACCGTCTAAATCGGACTTTTTACGAGTTCATCACTTTCTTGAAAGCTTGCATATTCCGGTAAGTTGGGGCTTACCAAAAAATAGCTTTGTCAACCCAAAACCCAGAACCTCTCAGGGCAAACGCATTTGAATCCCAATACAGGGAGAACGCTCCACGACGGCGTGCATCTCTTTCCAACCGACTGAAACTTGTGCTTAATCACCCGTAAGCCCGAGTCGCGCCGGAGGTGTTAAGAATAATTCGTCGCTAAATTATCCCATTGATTTTTTTAGTCGTAATTATATTCGTCTCGGGCGAACGCGTGCTAAAGCCCTTCAAACAGTCAGTCGGTTTCCAAGAGAAACATGCCGTCGCTACGCTGCAGCGAAGTCAAATGCGTTTACCCTGCAGAACCTCTGAACTTAGAACCTTCAAACCTATCTTATCCGTTTTTCCCCCGATTGTCCGGGACAAATTCCCGCCAATAGGGATTCCTACCTTGTAAAATGAACCCATCCATCTATGGACAGAATAAATTATAATCTGTTAATTCAATTTCTATAGACAGAATCAATATGTTGGACAACATCATGGAAAGTGCAGATTATGACCAATTCTCAAACCAATCCCCGGGTTCTTATCGTAACGCCTGAAATTACCTATCTTCCCAAAGGCATGGGTAATCTTTCAAACGGCTTGAATGCCAAGGCCGGAGGCCTTGCGGATGTCTCGGCAGCTTTGATAAATGAGTTGTATAGTCAGGGCGCCGACATCCATGTGGCCCTGCCGGATTACCGCACCATCTTTGGCGGTCAATCGCCGCCAATTATCAGAAAGGAGCTGAAAGCCATACGGAGCAGGGTGCCGGACGATAGAGTTCACCTGGCCCAGGACAGGGCTTTTTTCTATCGTAATCATATCTATTCGGGGCATGAAGCTAAAAATATCAGAATTTCACTGGCGTTTCAACGAGAGATCATTAACCATATCGTTCCTCGGGTTCAGCCGGATCTTATCCATTGCAATGACTGGATGACCGGTCTGATTCCGGCCATGGCCAGAGAGTTGGGCATCCCCTGCCTGTTTACCATTCACAATATCCACACGGTTAAAACCACTCTTTCCGAAATTGAGGACAGGGGTATTGACGGCGCTTCGTTCTGGAAAAACTTCTATTATGAGCGTTTTCCATCGACTTATGAAAATACCAGAAATTCCATCCCCATAGATTTTCTTGCCAGCGGTGCTTTTGCCGCCCATTTTGTGAATCTTGTGAGTCCCACCTTCCTGAAGGAAATGGTCCAAGGCCGGCACGGTTTTGTAAAAAGGTCCATGCAAAATGAACTTGCCAATAAAAGCAACGCCGGATGTGCTGTTGGGATTCTAAACGCGCCGGATCCATCCTATAACCCATCCACAGATAATGCCTTGCCGTGCAACTATTCAGCAAAAAATCATGTGGGTGGAAAAAAGACCAATAAACGAATCCTACAGAAAAAATTGGGCTTGATACAGGACCCACAGGCCCCGCTTTTTTTCTGGCCTTCTCGTCTGGATCCGGTTCAAAAGGGATGCCGGTTGCTGTCTGAAATACTTTATAATACGGTTTCCCGCCACTCGGAACAAAATTTAGAAATAGTTTTTGTAGCAGACGGGGAGTTTCAAAAGCATTTTAACGACATCGTTCGATTCCATAATTTATCAGATCGAGTAGCAGTATGCAGCTTCAATGAACGGTTGGCACGTCTGGCATACGGGGCTTCGGATTTTGTGCTGATGCCGTCAAGTTTTGAACCGTGCGGCCTTCCGCAGATGATCGGCGCTATTTATGGGGCTCTCCCGGTGGTCCACGATACGGGCGGAATTCATGATACGGTTGCCCATCTGGACTTGGATAACCATACGGGCAACGGTTTTCTGTTTAACACATTCGATCCGGGAGGTCTATCCTGGGCCATTGATCAGGCCATGCAATTTTACATGCTTCCCGCAAAAAAAAAGAAACAGCACGTCAAACGCATAATGATGCAAGGGGCCGCTACATTTAATCACAAGATGACCGCACAACATTACATAGATCTTTATGAAAAAATGTTACAGCGGCCTCTTGTTAACCGGCAACATACGAAATCCCACGGCAAACCATCAGATCGTGCAGATCAGCAGAACATTATAAGTTTTTCGAAAAAAAGGAGGCGAATCGAGGAGCAGCAACCAAAATTGCTTCGGATAAATGAATAATCCGGGCACTAAAACCATTGCAACAACCATATCCGTCTAATGGTCAAATAAACATCTGCTGCCCATTTTTTTATTAAAGAAATCCTTAAAATCGAACCAAAGAGTAGCGCAATTCAAGGTTTAAAAAAAGGGTGTTGCTTTTAACACCCTTTTTTGTTAGAAAGCGTGCATTTTCAGACTTGGACGCACTTTTTTAGATCTGTGAATAAAAACAAAATTTCAATTCGAGTCGATTCAGAATTTGCTATAATAACAGCAACTCATTTTGATTGTTACAAAAACCAGAGACGTAACCCCGATGTGACAGGTATGCTCTTATGAAACGTTTTGCGTGTATCGACAATACGATTTTTAACCCTGATACAATATTATATACAGACTTTCGTTGAAGCTATCCATATCCCATTTCAGAAATTTATTTCCCATTGCCGCTTTTTTAATTTTTGGCAGCGGTGCAGTCATTCTATGGCAAAATCAAAACAAGCATGAACAACAGCTTGTCGTGCGAAATATGGAAACGTCTTCGGAGCAGATACGGATTCGTGTCGAAGGTCTGATGAACGCCCGCATGGCTTCTCTTGAATTATTGGCCGATAGATGGATCGAAAGAACCCCGCCAGACTTTAGCCAGAAATGTTTTCTTGAGTTTGCCGAAAATTTTTACACCCATTACCCCGGTTTTACGGGGATCAACTGGATCGATCCCGGGGGGATTGTTCGCTGGGTTTTCCCCAGGGAAAGCAATGAACGTGCCATCGATAATATTGTCTATGAGCGTCTGGATTTGGAGGTGCGGGATGCATTTCAAAAGGCCGGGGAGCATCTAAAACATGTGGCCACCCCTTGTACGGAACTTATTCAGGGAGGACTGGGTTTCCATACCTTCCGGCCGCTGATTTATACCGGCCGGGTGCAAGGTTACCTGAACGGTGTATTTCAGGTCAAGCGGGTTATGGAAACCTGTTTGGCCAAGAATATACTCACGGAGTTTTGGATCAGTATTTACGAAGCCGATCGACGCATTTATACGAATGAAGAACAGAGCCGCAGCAATCCGGAAAAACATAACTTGCACGTGCTTCGAGAGATCCGTTTCCCCGGGAAAACCTGGCAATTGGAACTTTCCCCTAAGGCCGCTCTTTATCCGTCCAGGGTGGTTCGGAACCCCGGGCTTCTGACTTTCGGCATGTTTATCTCCGCAATTCTTTCGCTGCTCCTTCATTTTCTCAATCATCGAATGCAAATGTACCGGCAGGCCAGAGACCATGCCCTTCATGAAGTCAGTGAACGAAAACGGGCCCAAGAGGCGTTAAAGAAAAATGAAAAGAAGTTGGAGGTCCTGCTCAAGGAACTTGCCGCCAAAAACGCGGAACTTGAAACCTTTGTATTCTCGGTCTCCCATGACCTGAAGACGCCCATTGTTACCATTGAGGGGTTTATGGGGGCTTTGCGTGAAGATTTCGGAAATCTGATCCCTGAAGATTGCGAAAGATACCTGAATTATATCGGTGATGCGACCCAAAAAATGGAGACTTTGATTAACGACTTGCTGGAGCTCTCCCGCATCGGCCGGTTAACGGTAAAAAAGAGCGAATTTCCTTTGGCGGATCTCATGGAAGAAGTTATTGCAGGGCTTCAACCTCAGATCGAGGCAAAAGGGGTTCAGGTCACCGTTTCGCAAGGCCTTCCGTTGGTTTATGGTGAAAAAAAGCGATTGGTTCAGGTTATGGAGAACCTGTTATCCAATGCAATTAAATATATTGGCAAGGAAAACCCCAGCCCACATATTGAAGTGGGTGCTCAAGAGCAGGACAATCAGAAGCTGATTTTTGTCAAGGATAACGGAATTGGTATTGAAAAGATATATTTTGAAAAGATTTTTCAGGTGTTTCAGCGGCTGCCCTCTGCAAAAAAGATTGGACAAGGAACCGGTATTGGACTGGCGATCGTAAAACGGGTCATAGAATACCATGGCGGCAGCGTTTGGCTGGAATCTGAGCCGGGGAAAGGGACCACGTTTTTTTTCACCCTCAAAGACAAGGAGAATTGAACATATGGATTACGAACCCTCAAACATTTTGCTTGTGGAAGATGAGGAGGCTCATGCGGAACTCACCAAACGGGCCATTCGAAAGGCGGGAAATGCCAACCGGGTGGACATTGTTCCCGATGGAGAGCAGGCCCTGGACTATCTTTACAATCGTGAAACGTATGCGGATAAACAAAAATATCCTGTTCCGGGATTGATTCTACTGGACATTAAGCTTCCGGGTATCGATGGGATAGACGTCCTCAAGACGATCAAAGAAGACCCTGATCTGAAACGGATTCCGGTGATTATGCTGACTACCTCCGAAAGGGAGGAGGATATTGTCCGATCCTATGAGCATTATGCCAATAGTTACCTGACAAAGCCTGTGGGCTTCAAGGCCTTTGAAGAAAAGATCGCACAAGTTGATTTTTACTGGATGATCCTGAACAAGCCGCCCGTCATTGAAGATTGAACCTTTCTAAAAACTAAGGGTTCTGAGAAGAAAAATTCCGGGAGTTTTAACCGTGAAGCCGTTAACAGTCGTGATCATTGAAGACGAGGAAGCTCATTTCAGCCTCATGAAGCGGGCTATAGCCCGGGAGTTCTCATCCGCTTCGGTGGTTCATTTTCTGGACGCAACCACCTGCCTTGAACGGCTTGATCAAATCAATCCCACGGTTATTATAACGGATTACCTCATGCCCGGTATGAATGGTATCGAGTTGCTGGAAGTTTTAAATCAACGGGATATGGGTATTCCGGTTATTATGATCACCGGCCAGGGAGACGAGAACATTGCGGTACGCGCCATTAAATCCGGGGCCAAAGATTATTTGGTTAAGTCCGGGGACTTTTTTACCCTGCTGCCCAGTGTTATTGAGAGAATCGTTCGCGAAAATGAGCTTAAGAAATCTCTATATGCATCCGAAAGACGATTTCAGGATCTGGCTGAAAGCACAATCAATTGGTTGTGGGAAATGGATGTGCAAGGCAAATATATCTACTCGAACCCTGTTGTAGGAATATTATTGGGCTATCAAACTGATGAAGTGATTGGTAAATATTTCTATGAGTTCTTCTCTGACCAACATAAAACGGCAATAAAAAATAGAATGTTTCAAATTATGGAGCACCTGGAAGCCATAAGGTTCTTTGAAGCTCATCTCATTCGAAAGGACGGACTTGAAGTCATCATGGAGACAAATGGGGTTCCGTTTTTCGATGACCAGGGAAACCTTTTGGGTTACCGCGGTATCAGTCAGGATATTAGTGAACGAAAACAAACCGAAACTCATATTCGCAGTCTTTCACAACAATTAATCAACGCACAGGAAACCGAGCGTCAGATGATTTCCTATGAACTCCATGACAGGGTGGCACAAGACCTTTCGGTTTCAAAAATTGAGTGTTATATGCTTTTAAAGCATGAGCCGGGGTTACAATCCCATGTTAAGGAAAGATTACTGGCAATTTCAAACTGCCTTCAAGGAGTCATCACCTCCGTCCGGGATCTTTCATATGATCTTCGTCCTCCGGTTCTGGCGGATATGGGCATTGCAGAGGCACTTAAGATCTATTGTGAAGAGTTCTCTAAAAAAAACGGACTGGAAATTGACTTTCAATCGGCCGGGTTACACTCGTTTAACCTGGATTCTAATATCGAAATCCATCTTTACCGTTTGGTTCAGGAAGGTCTGAACAATATTCGTAAGCATGCCCATGCCACCCAGGTGAACATCATGCTGATGGGCGCATCTCCGAATATCATCCTTTCCATTGAAGACAACGGAAAAGGTTTTGATCTAAAAACTCGAGAGCTTGCATTAGTTAATGAGAAACGGATGGGCCTGCAAAACATGAAACAAAGGGTCAACCTGTTTCAAGGGCAAATGACCATTCAATCACGCCCCATGCGGGGGACCAAAATATTGATAAAAATTCCTTTTAAGAGGCAAAAAAGTGAGTCTGAAACAGCGCATATTAATCATTGACGACCATCCTTTGTTCCGGGAAGGCATTAAGACGATCATCGGTCAAAACTCCAAGTATGAAATCGTCGGAGAGGCAGGCACCGGGCAGAACGGACTTCAACTGGTAAAAGAACTCAAGCCCGATCTGGTGTTGTTGGATATGGCCCTGCCGGATATAAAAGGCCTTGTGCTGATCGGTGATATTTTAAAAGTTTCCTCCAAAATACGGGTAATGGTTGTGAGCATGCATTCCAAAATAGACTATATCGTAAAATCATTTCAGTGCGGCGCTATGGGCTATTTGATAAAAGACTCGGCTGCGGATAAGCTCCTGGAGGGAATTGAATATGTGTTGAAAGGTCACTATTTTATGGATACGGCGGTTTCCCATAAAGTAATAAACAAGCTTATCGGATTGCCGGAAAAGCAGATCGCCGTGACGGGTAGCACTTACGACTTGCTGACCGCTCGCGAGCAGGAGGTCATGGTTTTGCTGGCCGAAGGGCTGTCTACAAGCCGGATTGCCGATAAACTTTTTATCAGTCCCAAAACCGTGGAAAACCACCGCCACAATATTATGCGAAAGCTTGAAGTGCATAGCATCATTGAACTGACGCGCTATGCCGCAAAGCTCGGCCTTATCGACATTGATTTATGGAAAGAATAGGTGACGGTTTCGTAAAAAGTCCAACTTCTGCGTTGTGCTGCATTTCGTAATCATTCAACGTACGAAAAGTACTCCTCATGATTACAAAACTTGCACGCCTTGAATTTGAACTTTTTACGAAACCGTCTACATCGGACTTTTTACAAGTTCATCATAGTTGACTGCCCAATAAATTCTATAACTTGTAGTAAATACAGGTTATTTAATGGCAAGCTGTTTATGCCATCAGAATGGAATGATGGAATATAGGGGTAAGATCGGAAATAAAGCATTTTAATTGTAAAAAACTCCTTTAAACTCATCATTTTTACCCCGTGAAACTTTTTTCTATTTCACTTGGGCCACTACTCCAATTCAGAACTCCTGACCTGTATACGTAATTTCAACGTGATATGAAGGTTTAGTCGTAATTTCAGATGCAACCATTTAAACATCGAACCCTGGTCGCCTCTGGCGCCGCCGAAGGCGGGTAAACATCGAACATTCAACATCGAACGTCGAATGTGGAAGGCGCTGCGCTTTGTCTTTATTATAAATGGTAGAATACATTATTCGATGTTCAAAGTTCGATGTTCGACGTTCATCTTTTATATGCCCTCAAGGTATGAATTCTTCTTAAAATATGTTGAATCTGAATTTACGATAGGTCAGTAGCCCTGCAATTGGGGCGAAGCCCCTAAGTTCCTTCCCAATACGTTCCGTCCTACCCTATCGGGGATTCACTCCCTGCCGTATGGGGAAAATTCCCTCCTAGGGAATTTCCTCAGAAAAAATGAAGTTGCTCCCCTATGGACAAAATTACGAAAGCCGGTAATAAACAATTTGTCGATAGATTCCATTTAGTACACAAAACATCATACGTTTTCATGGGGTCGTTTTTTAAAGGAAACGCTTTGACTCGTGACTTCAAATTAGCGGCTGTATTGAAAGAGTTGCCAAAGTAAACCAAAAGGTTAGAGAAAAAAATATGGTAGATAGAGGTAAGAGTAACTCAAGCGGCAATTGCCCGGATATAACCCATCTCATTCGAAGCGTTCAGCGTATTGAGGGAAATCCGGATTGTTTTGGCAAGTCGGACGGAAACTGTGAGCATTTGGACTGCGCCTGGCGCGAATTGTGCCTGAAAGAATCGCAAAAAGAGCGAGACCTTTGAAAAATGTTCAATTTTGTTCAAGGCCAAGGAAGGCGAAAATTTTAACCACCCCAGAGAAATAGGCTTCGCGTTTCACGGGGCAGGCACGAATACATTGAGTATTTCGAGGATTAAAATTTGAGCCTGACGTAGGAATTGGGCAAAAGGGGGCGTTTTTCAAAGGTCTCGGAACGGTCACGGAATTAGGAGGGGGTAATCCACGGAAATGAATGCAAAATTGGTAATGTGCCATCAGACGGTTTTGTTTTTGGAAAATATACAAAGAGACAACAAACAAATTTTAGTGGTTGATGATGATCATGACAATTTGGAATTTTTATCCGATCTGATCGTCAACTTGGAATTTGACGTGGTTACCGCCGGCAGTGGGATTGAAGGGTTACATAGGGTTGTCAACAGCGATTTTGACCTCGTATTCATGGATTCTAAAATGATTTTAAAAGACGGCTTCAGTCTGGCCTATCATATTAAGGCCAGATTCCCCGAAATACCCGTTGTCATGTTGGTGGGTCGGGACAAACAAGACCGGGCGGAGGAAAAAGAAGGCTGCTGCATGGACTATTTGCTCTTTAAGCCGTTTGGATTCAAAGACATTCAATTCACCATCCGGAAATTTATTGGCACATGGTCAAATAAAAAGAACGTGGTTTCTATCACAAATGAACCCTATGCCGTCCGTCTATGCGGATAAGGAATCTTGACGGTCTCGTAAAAAGTCCAACTTCTGCGTTATGCTGCATTTCGCAATCATTCAACGTACGAAAAGTACGCCTCATGATTACAAAATTTGCACGCCTTGAATTCGAACTTTTTACGAAACCGTCTACATCGGACTTTTTACGAGTTAATCAATCTTTACCTGAGGATAAAGCGGAGGACAAAATGGTCAGCATCTTAATTATGGATGATCAACCCTACGTTCGAAAACTGGTTTCAAAGGCCGGCATGAAGGCGTTCTTGTTTGGCAAGCACCCTGAACTTTACAGTTTGTAAAAAAGGCTGACACCGATTCATTGCAAAATTTAATGACAATACCTCTAAAAACAAATATTTGTATTTTTATCAACAAGTTAAATATATGTTTCAAGGCGTTTGGTTTTGGTATGGTTATTGCTCTAAAGAAAATGGAAAGCATACGCCCGGAAGCATTAAGAAGTTAAAATAATTTTTATAACCATCAGGAAGCAAAGGAGGAGTGTTATGGTAGAAGTTAACGACTTTAAAAAATTGGATATATTTAATGTGTTTTCAGAAAAGCAGTTGGCAGAACTGGCTGAAATTACAGAAACAAAAACATTCGAGAAGGGTGCGCATGTTTACGAGAGAGGTAAGCGGGCGGATCACATTTTTGTGGTTACCAAAGGAGTGGTCAGCCTGAATAGATTCGAACCCGGTGAAAAAATAGGAATTTCTTTTGAGAAGCGGGAGAAAGGCGAATTTTTTGGCACGGCCTGCTTCATGAAACCGCAGGAATATACACTAACGGGTGTTTGCATGGAAGACTCAGAGGTGTTGGCGGTTGATGCAGACAAATTGCTCAACCTTTGCGAAGCCGATCCTGACCTGGGATATAAGTTTCTGAAAGAGGTCGCAAAGGTTTATTTTGAGCGCTATAAACTCGCAAAAAGGCAAATACATGAAATGGTCAAAGCACCTACGATTATAACTGCGCTGCCGGGATAACTTGGTTGCCAAGATAAACAGATAATACCCTGAATCTTGCACGAGTCCGGGGCTTTCATATGCAAAACACTTAAGGGTGAAGGTTTGGTGTGCTACTTCGACCCCTTAATGACGCAGCATATGGGAGCCTTGGACTTGCCCTCCTTGCCAACCTTATCATCTCCATGCAGCGCTGTTCAAACAAACATGTCCCATAACTGTCTTGCCTTTTATCTTTCGGTCTGTTATTTTTTTAAATAGATTTTGAAGGGTGTTATGATAATTTACGGATATCTTATATCAATTTTTTGGAGGCTTAATTATGAAAAAGTCAATTGGTGCAAAAACAATAATCTATCCCTCTCCTGTTCTCATTGTTGCAACCTATGATAAAGAAGGAAAACCAAATGCCATGACCGCTGCCTGGGGAGGGATTTGCTGCTCCGAGCCCCCATGCGTTACGGTATCGTTGAGAAAAGTAACATACAGCTATGGTAATATTATAGAAAACAAAGCATATACTATAAATATTCCTTCTGAAAAGTATGTTAAGGAATGTGATTATTTTGGATCGGCATCCGGTAAAAAATCGGATAAATTTTTAGCCACGGGTCTTACACCCATAAAAAGCGATTTGGTCGCCGCGCCATATATAAAAGAATTTCCTTTTATATTAGAATGTAAGCTTCTTCATACGGTTGAAATCGGATTACATACTCAATTTGTTGGTGAAATTGTTGATGTCAAGGTTGATGAGAGTGTAATGGATGGAAATGGAAATCCTGATATAGAAAAGGTCAAACCGATTATATATGCGACTTCATCTAAATCTTATCATGGCGTCGGAAAAAAAATCGGGGATGCATGGTCAATTGGAAAAGCCATTCGGGACATCAATAAATAGGTAAATAACGTTTCAATAAGAGCACCAGTGGGTGTAAATCAAGATTGTTGGTGATTTAGCTCAAGCAATCCAGGTTTCAGGTGTCAGCTCTTACGTTCGTCCTCCTGACACCTGACACCCGACACCTGAAACCAGACCTTCGAATTGCGATGGAAAGTAATAAATGACCGCTGTTAACCAACATCAGTGAATTACACACAGTTCCAGTGTATTAAATGATCATATTGACCCGAATCCACAATTTATTGGGATGTTACGACTTTATAGTTTAACATATTGGAATACCAATAGATTCTTGAGATGTTAGATGGATATAGAAATTCTAAGTGCTGAATCTCTGGGAGTAAGAGGTCTATGCTGTTATGTGAAGACCAGGCAAAGAAACATCCTCATAGATCCGGGGTTTGCCCTAGGATACATGAGACATAAGCTCCTGCCTCATCCTAAACAGGTAGCTATGGCGGAAAGGGCACGGCGAAGAATCATCGGCCTATGGGAGAAAGCAACTGATATCGTAATCAGCCATTTTCACGGAGACCATGTTCCCCTGGTAAATGCCAATCCGTATCAACTTCACGCCAAGGAATTGACAGGATTGAATAACACGGCCAGAATCTGGAGCAAAAACCCTGATCACCTCTCTCCTAACGAAGCACTGAGGGAAGAATCATTGAGAGCTGTTCTTGGTGTTCATTTCCTTCCCGGAGAAGGTGTAAGGGATGGCCCTTTGCATTTTTCCCTTGCCGTTCCTCACGGAGATCCGGATGTGACGGATGAATTGGTTATGATGAGTGTAGTTGAAGAGGACCTACGTTTTCTGCATGCACCGGATATACAGCTTCTTCACGATCAGACCGTCTTCCGAATACTTGAATGGCAACCGGACATTCTTCTTGCCGGCGGCCCGCCTCTGTACTTATCCCGGCTCACTAAAGAACAAATTGACCGGGCATGGCAGAATGCCCTGATGCTGGCCCGGGGTATTGATCTTTTCATTCTCGATCACCACCTGTTGAGATGCACCGAAGGAATTACCTGGCTTGAGGAGCTGTCTGCTTTGTCCGGAAAGCCGGTTTTGTGCGCAGCGGATTTCATGTGCCGGAAAAGAATACTTATGGAAGCAGAACGAGAAAGCCTCTACAGGAATTTTCCGGTTCGTGAGGGCTGGCATGAGGACTATGCAAAAGGTGAAGCCACGACTCAAATTTATCGGTTATAAAGGTAACTTCTTAATAAGCTCCGGACTATTAAATGGTGATATTGAGCCGGACCTTGCATTGACGGAGCTCTTCTCAGATACCGATGAAATCTTACGGAGTCGAATACCCGATCTTCTAAAGAAGATGAACGCAATTGCTCATTTTAATATTATCAACGCTTTTCAGATAAGGCAGGCATGTGCCAGGGCAAAAATGAACCAAAGCGTAGATACCTTAATCGCCCTTTTAAAGGCCGGCGGAGTGATCAGCCCAAAACTGAGGGCGTTATCTGATGTAGTGAAGGCGGGATCGCCCGTTTACGAGATTAACCCGTGTGTAATTGCTTAAACCGGACAGCACTTTTCCGGTTTATCCGGGTTAGGCTTTACCTTTTAATCGTTGTTTACAAATTGACTGTCTGGTTTATTTCTGATATCTAACTATCAAGTATGGCCCCTTATAGCCTGTTCTTATGCAAAACATATTCTTTGGGTTTCTATCATTGTGAAACTGACTATTTACAGAAAGATGATGCTCGGTTTTGGCGCCGTTATCGTTATAATGATCATTACCAGCACCTTTATCCTGTTTGAGTTGAATACGGTTTCGGATGAGGCTAAAATTACCCTTACTTCTGATGTCCGGGTAGTGGACCTTGCCAAGCAACTGCATGCCATACTTCAAGATGAAAACAGCTACGCCCAGAAATATATTATCTCCCGTGATGAGACCTATTTTTCTATATTCATTGCAACGAGCCGGCGATTTGACCAATACGTGAATTCTTTGCTAAAGGCTCAATTAGACGAAATAGAGCGTTCCCTTATCAGGGACATGCGCCAGGCCCATGAATCATTTGTTGCCAGCATGCACAGCGAGAGGGATAGTCAAGATTCCAACTACAATCCGGTCCGTGACAACCTGAGGTCGGACAGCCTGAAAACCCTTTACAAGTCTCTTGATCACCTTGTCAGCGCCAATCAGGTTTCCATTGGGAATGCCATGTTAAGGATGGAAACATCCACAGACCTTTCCCTCAAAATCGCTCTGTTGTTGATTGCCGGGAGCTTGCTGACCGCTACCTTAGCCGCATTGATGATTACCCGTACAATCACCAGTCCGATATATGACCTTATACGAGGGACTGAGCAGATTGCGCGGGGTAATTTTGAGCAGGTCAAAGTTTCTTCTAATGATGAAATGGCCTTGCTTGCCCATGCCGTTAATAACATGAGCGTCAGAATAAAAAATATAAATAAACATAGAACTCAAATGATGCAGCAGATTTCACACGAGCTTCAAACCCCATTACAGGTGATGCTTTCTACACACGATATGTTGAAAAGCCAAAGTTCGGGTCCGCTGAATGATGAACAGATACAGATGCTTGACACCATTCGTGGGGGAATCAAAAAATTGGCAAGCTTCAGCAAACAATATCTTGATCTCGCCAAGATTGATTCCGGTATGATGAAATACTACATGGAATGGACAGATTTTTTCCAGCTCATTGAACCTATTGTAGAAGATGCAAAGCTCATTGCTGAACGTAAGAATATAACTGTAGAGTTGGTTGCGCTCACTTCCCCAAAAGTCATGGTGGATGCAAAAAAAATATCTATTGTTGTCAACAACCTACTTGGTAACGCAATCAAATACACAGGAAACCATGGAAAAGTCAGGGTGAAAACAGGGCCATGCACCATGGGTGCATTTATAGAAATTCAGGATTCGGGAATCGGGATCACTCCGGAGGAACTCCCTAAAATATTTACAAAATTTTATCGAGCCAGCAATACGGGCAGAACAAATATCGGGGGAATCGGAGTGGGTTTGGCCCTTGTCAAGGCATTTACAGAAGGGCACGGCGGTAAAGTTTATGCCGAAAGCACCGTTGACGGCGGTTCAATATTTACGGTTGAACTGCCGGTCTCGCCTGAGGAATTTCAAGGTCCGGCAATATTCGCATCCACTCAGGACCAAGGATCTGCTCATGGAAACCCGTAATGTAATAGTTATAATTTTATGCTTTTTCCTCGCCGGTTGTGCTTCACAATTTCGCGATACCAAGGTTGATTCGCAAGCTCGCAGTCACATGGAGCGCGCTGCTGCGCTGGAGGATTCATCAGCGTATCATCAGGCCGCCCGGGAATATGCGGTTGTGGCCAGGCGGTATCCTTCCACAAGTTATTATAAAAGCGCGGTTTGGAAGGCTGCATTGCTCAATATTCATCCGGCCAATTCAAAAATAGACACCAGCGCAGCACATTTTTGGCTGAACGTTTATCTCGGACTGCCGCTAACCCCTGAGGAAAAAGAGAACGCAACACTGTACGTCGCCATGATAGAACGCATGAATGGTTTGCAAGCCCAACTTTCTTCTCTTGTTTCAGAAAGGGACAAACTTCTTGACGTTACTCGGAAACAGTCCGGCGATATAGTGACCGGCACCCAACGGCTGGGAGAATTGGAAGCTGAACTGGCAAAAGCCCGGGATGCGCTTAAGAAAATGAAAGAAGTGGATGTGCGGATGCAACGGAGCAAAGATAAAACGAACAGCCTCACATCTCCGGAATTGACTCAAAAGGCTTCGGCGCTTAACAATGATCAAGACAACACACAGCGATCAAGCAAAAACCATGCCCTTATACCTCAAGATTTTTATCCTTATACGATCCAAGTCAGTTCTCGTAGAAATAAGGACATATCGACTCGGGAAGCGATGAAAATAAGAAACAAAGGTAATTCCGGATTCGTTTCCCATGCACATATTCCTGGAAAGGGAGATTGGTATCGTGTATTCATCGGCTGTTATCGGAGCTTTGAAGAAGCGCAACAGGCCGCTTTTGAATTGAAAGAGAAAGAACATCCCCAGGCCATTGTGGTTAAGATGCCCTTTGCGGTTCAGATCGGCGTGTTCTCCGGTGATGAAGAACTAAAAAAGGTTGACGCTGATCTTCGATCAAAAGGATACGTTGCCTACAGTGTTCCGGATAGATTGGATAATAACAAAATAAGACTCTTGGTCGGGGCCTTCCGGACAGAAAAAGAAGCTGAAATACTCGCCAAAGAGTCAGAGAAGGAAGGTTTTAAGTCAACAGTGGTCCGGCGTTAACTCATATTTTCTTGCCGATGGCCAGCATGCGATTGTTCATAAAGCCATAATCGCCTTTGGATTTATGCGGTGAAAAGTCGGTGCGGACGGTTACCTGTTGAAATCCGGCCTGTTCAAGAAGTGATGCAAGCGTTTGTGATCCATAGAGGCGTACCGCATAGGTCCGGTCACGAATTAACCCTTCCTGCTTGTTGAGAACCATTTCCCGAGCATGTATGGTTTCTCCTTTAAGTACACGTTTCCGGCAAACCACGGTATGGTCATCGATTTCATGCCAGGTCTCGGGATTGAAAGCGCCCTTGATGGCATCCCCATCCGTCACATCTACGAGAAACCAGCCTTCCGGGCGAAGCAGACGATAAGCTTCTGCCATGATCTGTCTGTCGGCGGGACCTTTGATGTAACCCAGGGAGTTTCCCATGATGAGCACATGGTCGAAACTTTCATCAGGAAATCCCGTACGCCTTGCGTCGGACTGAACCGCTTCTATGGACAAGTTGCATTCGACGGCCCGTGCTTTGGCATAATCAATCAGGACCTGTGAATAGTCGAGTACCGTGCAGCACGAAAATCCACGAGTACACAATTCCAAGCTGTGACGCCCATGCCCGCCGCAGAGGTCTAAAATTTTGTTTTGTCTTCGGATGGGGAGCAGTTCGCAGATAACGTCTACCTCCAGACGAGTGATATCTTCATTACAAACCGAGCGGGCATCGGTTATCAGATAGACTTCATCAAACAGGGTTTTCCACCAGTCCGGATCTACGGTTATGCTCATATTGACATCCTTATCCATCCGGGTGTGCTGAATAAGCGCTAAGTTATTTTGTAAACATTCACAGGCTATATTTATGCCGTACAGAGTTGTTTTGAAAGATGAACGTCGAAAATATTAAAAGATGAACGTCCAACATCGAACATTGAACGTCGAACGTCGAATAATGATGTCGCTTCGCTCCGCAATTTAATTTTATTATTTTAAAAATCCGACGTCTAAGCTTGAATGACTATTTCTTTTTTTTCAGCCATTTTGATATTTGTAACAAAAATTTAATTAATGGTACCTTCTGAATAAGTTTAAACTATCTTTGGGTCTCCCTTTTTCCCATTCATCATTCGATCCGCCGGAGGCGGACAAGTGCTTGCTCGCCTGTGGCGAGTTGGACGTTCGATGTTCATCTTTTATCTGTTCGACGTTCATCTTTTTTAGTAAACCTTCCACAGTCCTTCCGGCGCAAAAAATAACTTAGCGTTTATCCAAATGTGCCCCGAAGCTGAACAATCCGTCCGAAGCAATAATGGCGGGATCTCCGCCCCATGGATTCATGCGAGCAATTTCCAACTCCTCTTCTTCGATCTTAACGATCTCATCCAGTTCCCCGGCCAACCACATTTTTTCCAATGTCAAGCAATCAGACCATAATTTTGTACAGTAGTTTTCCAAGGCGTTTAGTTGATAAGGGGTAATCACCCTCGGCCTCAAGGCAATTTTGATTGGACCCAAAAGATACGTAAACTCGTGGTCAATGGCCATTTTTTTCTGGATCCGGTCAACTTCGGCCAACAAATCGTATTCGATGCTAAAAATAGCATCGTTAATTCTGTTCACCGCTTCCCGGACAGGCATATCCGAACCCAGAACACCCAGCGGCTGCACCCCGCCTCCACTGCCGACATTCGTGGGTACGCCTCCATAACGGCCTAAAAATCCAAACATGCCTTTGTTTCCCATGAGGCAGCGAAAATCAGTCTGGCAGCGCTCTATAACCACACGGTCATTTTCCAATACGGGAATTTCTTCGGCCCAGAGCGATAAAGGAATTTTTTCCTGGACGATATAGTTCTTTTCTTTTAACGCCAGGCTTACGGCCTCGTCCGGATCGTTGTTGACTTGTCCGACGCGTACGCCTTTTCCCGAGTATCCTCTTTCGGGCTTAAGGACCAAATTATCCCAGTTGGATCGGGTCCATTCAAACAAGTCGTCGATTTTCTCACCGCTGGGGCTAAGGGTTCGACGAGAATAAAACTGGCGGGTCCAGGGAGTTCTTCTCACGATTTCCTTGTGAAACCGGTTGCGGTGAGGACCGGTTATAACTTCGAACATGCTTTTTACATTGATCGGTTCCGTGCCCCGGGGGTTGATGACCCGATGTTCTTGGACCGCCTGCAAAACCGGACTTAAATCGTGACTGCGATGCAGCGCCAGTAAAACATCCGTATTGAAATCCATGAAAATAATTGAAACGGGCCGGCCTTTCCAGCATACCCGTCCATCCTTGAGTTCCAGTTCCTGTGGGGCCATCAAAGCGCCTGACAGTCCATCGATTTCATTCAGACGCAGGGCAAGGTTTTTGTTTTCGGTGACATCTTCAAGGGTCTCTTCTTCGGCAACCACGGCGATAAGTCCGGAATTACTTCCTTCACGGGAACGGTGGGCTTCAACAAGCATGTCTACAAAACCATTGATAGGGAACAGCAGCGGGTGGTCAAAATCGAGTTTGATTTCCATGGGTCGAATTTCATTGAGTCTGTTCCATATGGCCTTTCCAATGATTTGAGTAACGCGCTGATAATCCCAGCCGCCGGGACTACCGAGATTCCATTCGGAATGATATCCTAAAAATTCCTTCATTTTTTCCCCTTATTTATTTTTACATTGAAAACCTGGTCCTCGGGGCCAGGTCAGAGTTCTTCGGCTCTGCCTGAAGAATCGCTGCAAAAGTTTGAAGTGAACTAATCCACCAAACTGCATCGGCGGACAAGAGTTTAAAGTGAGCTAAAGCCCGCCCTGGTGCGACTCGTCCATGTATGTTGATATCGGCTATACATCATTGCAAACCTGCCTTTTTGAATATAGTGTATTGGTGATCGGTCTGGGCCAGGGTTAAGGAATTCTGTCAATTATATAAAATCAGCGGCTTCCGGCTCATAGAGCCTACAGCTCGGAGAGAGCGAAACGACACCATAACTTTAGGCACTTTAGATCACTTTAGACACTTTTAACTTGTCCGGCTTTCACTCTTTAATATTCAGTGCTTGAAATCTTTTTTCTATCCAGTGAAAGGGCAGCTCCCCGCCTTCCAGTAAAAAAGCATGGAACTGCTCACTGCCCATCTGATTTTCGTAGGTTTTTTTCAATCTCATAATCTCATAACGTCCCAAACTGTAACATAATTGATATCCGGGATTCAATTGAAAACGATATATCTGCCTTTTGGCCTCTTCCCGGCTGAACCCGGCGGTGGTTAAAAGTTTTACGGCATCCGCGAGGGTGAGGAAACCCGCATGGAGACCCACATCAATCTGGCACCGAGCGGAACGCCACAGCCTTCGCTTGTAATCAACCAGATATTCCATGGGATTTTGAACATAGCCTTGTTCGGTTAAAAGTGACTCGGCATAGTACGCCCAGCCTTCGTAAAAGAGAGGTGACTCGATCTGACGGCGCACGGGATTTTCCAGCTTTCTTCGAATCGAATCGAGCAGATGATGCCCGGGAATTGTTTCATGTGCTGTCAGAAATTTGTACTCCCGGTGGAGCCGCTTTTTGAGTAGCTCGTCCTCATGGCCACTGCTCTCGTGCCGTGGGAAGCGGGTCGTAATGTAAAAAAAACTCTTCTCCCTGGCATCCGAGCTGAAGGCTGCTCCGAAAGAAGCCGCGCTTCGAACCGACTTCAGATAGTACGGCGTTGCGGTAATTTCGAGAGATGCGCCAAGATCTTCTTCTCTAAAGCCGTGATCGCGGAAAAACCGTCGCAAGGATTCTGTTTCACGCCGGTAGAGTGCAAATGTGTCTATTTCTTCTATATCGGGACAAAAATCATGGTACAGATCCTGCCACGATTTGCGTGGGTTGATCTTTGACTGTAATTTTTCCAGTTGTTTGAGAATTGTCTGCCACTCATCCACGGCAATCCGGAAAATCTCATCCAAACTGAGAACAGACATAAAATGATCTTTGAGACTGGCTTCAAGGGATGTTACCGCAAATCGCCGATCAGGAACCGGGGGATTGGCATCCAAATATTTGTCAAAATTGTTAAGAGCGGTCAGTGCTTTTTGAAAGTCCTTTGAAAACGACCCTGGGTATTGCTTGCAAAAGTCATCCACAGCTTGTTCTAAATATTGCTTACCGTCATGGAGCATGGCCCGGGCGGCTTGGTGATAAGTTTCCGGAACGCCGTCAATATTGTCCTTTGCCTGATTCAAGAGTTTCGGAATGGCGGATATGCGCTTTAGGGTTCTATCTATTCGTTCCCGGGTATCAGTCGCCGGTTTGGTCAGGGCATGATCGATCCCTATGAAAGCGATCTTCAAATACAGCAACGGATTATGGCGCCAGGACTTATTTTGCTCCAGCTCGATTAAAATTCCTGCAATATTGGCCGTTAACAAGTCAAGATCGATAAGCGTTTCAAGGTCTTTTTCACCGGCGGTTAAAAGGGCTAACTCCTGCTTAAATGATTTCAATCGGCCCACGCATTCTTCAATTGCGCTACCCCCCAAGTCGTCCAGCCTGTCGTAATATTTGGCGGCGGCCTGGGCCCGGGGTAAAAAATGGAATTCATCGCTGGCGCACATCACCGGAAATCGCCCGGCCAGGTCATTAAAGTAGCGCAAAGCAAGCTGAATATGGGGTGTTTTCATGATGTGATGTTGGGGTCATCGCTCATCAATTGGAATATATCGCGTCTTTTTAGGACCCGTATAAATCTGGCGGGGTCGCCCGAGTTTCCATTTGGGATCATCGGCGCCTTCTTTCCACTGGGCAATCCATCCCGCCATTCTCCCGATAGCGAACATGACCGTAAACATGTTGGTGGGAATTCCCATGACACGCAGAATGATGCCGCTGTAAAAATCCACGTTGGGATACAGATTATATTCGATGAAATAATCATCTTTTAGGGCGGCTGCCTCAAGTTCCTGTGCTAAGTCGAGTAACGGATCGTTAATATGGAGTTTATTAAGAACCTTATGGCACACCTTTTTTATAATTTTGGCACGGGGGTCATAGGCCTTGTAAACCCTGTGCCCAAAACCCATGAGCCGAAAAGGGTCTTTTTTGTCTTTGGCTCTTTGAATCGCCTGATGATAATTGCCGCCGTCTTTTTGAATTTCGGTGAGCATTTCGATGACGGCCTGGTTGGCTCCGCCGTGCAAGGGACCCCAAAGCGCTGCAATACCGGCGGAAATCGCAGCATAAAGATTGACTCTACCGCTTCCCACAAGCCGAACCGCCGAAGTAGAACAGTTCTGCTCATGGTCCGCATGAAGAATCCAGAAAACGTTCAACGCGTTAACAAGATCCTCATCAATTACGTAAGGTTTGACGGGAGTATCAAACATCATGTTCAGAAAATTGGCGCAGTACGAAAGATCCGGCCGGGGGTAAACCACCTTATGACCTCTGGATATTTTATAAGACATGGCTGCCATGGTTCTAACTTTGGAAAGCAGGCGGGTAACTATAATGTTTATTTCTTCTTCGATGGTCGAGAGTTCGGGGTAAAAGCTTCTTAAAGCGTTTACCATGCCTGAAAGGATTCCCATGGGATGGGATGCCCTGGGAAAGTTTTGATAAAAAATCTGCATATCCTCATGCACCAGCGAATGGTCATTGAAAAGAACCGAAGTTTGGTTGAGTTCATCTCTTGAGGGAAGCCTCCCGATGATTAATAGATAGGCTGTCTCAATAAAACTTGAATGCTCGGCCAGCTCTTCAACCGGAATGCCGCGATACCGCAAAATTCCTTCTTCACCGTCCATGAAAGTGATGGTGCTCATGCAGCTGCCGGTATTGGCATATCCGGGATCGAGGGTAATCAAACCTGTGTTCTGCCGAAGATTTGATATATCGATGGCCTTTTCCCCTTCAGAACCGACAACGATCGGAAATTCATATGTTTTTCCTTCGAATTCAATCTTTACGTTTTCAGACATAATTTATCCTTTTTTCACAAAAAAAGTTATCCTCTATTTATGTTACATGCTGTCAGCATAAAATTAAGCTACCTATATTTTCAAAAAATTAAGAGAAAAGAATGATGGTTTTATTAAACCTAGGATAGTTTCTATTTATATGTAGCGGTTAAAAAGTATATTAATACATGAATATTGTTATATGGTCAAGCATTGAAAATAATTGAAACTATAGTTTACGTATGATAAATATAAATGACGTTCCGGGGGAATTAAACTTCTTTCCCTAAAATAATAAGGAGACACCATGGCTTTTAAAGAAAATCTTTTACAGAAGATAAACATTGATAAAATGGCGAAACAGGTGATGGCTTCAATCGGCACTGTGGAGAGTGGTCGCAAGGTTGACAAGAAAACCATGCGCAGGCTTTTGGAAATGGTTTCCTATACCTATAAAAGAAAACGAGATCTCGATCTTTTTATCGAGGATGTTGATGCCGAAAAAACCAGGATTCTGGTTCTGGACAATGATCTTGCAATTTACAATACGACCGTTTATGACGTGGCAATGCGTAAGACCCCTACGGTTAAGGAAATGATGAACCCGTTTAATGTTGTCAAGATATTAAAGGATACGGATGTGGTCATCAGTAAAAAAGAAGAATCTGTAAAAACAATTCAAAAAGAATGTATCGATCGGCTGGATCTCTCCTACGATGAATCCGACCTCGATGAAATAGCAAAGGACGGCACCGCATCCCTGGAAAGAGAATATGCAGACGGGGTTATTGAATCTATGGATCTTTTTGCCGAAATTCTGGGCTATAGCGCGCCGCCAAAGCCCTTCAGAATCGATCACCATAAAATTGTGGGCGCGTTAACCCAAAAACAAAGCGGGGAAGTTTTTTTCGGCCCCATGGTGCTTTACAGCATCATTCATAACGCTTTAAAATTGATCGAAACGCAGACAGGAAGTTTTGACAGAGAAAAAATTGAATTTATTCAAAAGGTTGCGTCAGGAAAGGAACAGGCTTTTTCCCAAGGGCCTTTGGTTTTTCAATATTTAAAGAACACGGCCTTGTTACGGGTGTAAATCAAGACTGTCTGTTGCTGAGATTGCCATGGCTATTTGGTGTCAGGTGTCAGGTGTCAGGAATGATGAACAGAGGCGCTGGCACCTGACACCTTTTTCACCAACGGTTGCGATTTACACCCCATTGTTACAATGCCGTGTTCTTTAATTGATAAAAAAATCCTCTTTTTTGTTTCACCGTTTTTATTTTTTCGTCCGCTTCCAGGACATCCAGATATTTGTTCACTTCATTAATCTGCAATCCTAAAATTTCAGACAGGTCTTTTAACGTACACGGACGTCTGGCAATGGTGCCCAAAATGGCAGATTCAGTGTCCGTGCGATAGGCGAGAAGATCCTTGCGTTCGGACACATCAGCGATGATGGTCACATTGTCAAGCTGCCAGAAATTCATAACATGTTCAAGTTCCTGCCGGGTGGCCGCACGAACCGTTGAGACCGGGCCGGGCCGGTCCAAGGTATTCAGCTGAACCTGGTCAGGTCTGATTTTTTCAATGGCCTGTTTTAAAGCGGTTAATTCATGTTTTGTATCATTTATGCCGGGCACGATAAAGATTTCCAGGCAAATTTGCCCGCTATATTCTTTTCGGAACCGGATCAATCCGTCAATAATTGTATCAATTTTTAACCGAGGATAGGGGCGGTTTATCTTCCTGAATATTTTATCCGTTGCCGCGTCCAGTGAAGGGATTACCACCGCAGCGTCCTTAATATCTTCCCGAACCTGTTTTATAGAAAATAAGGTGCCGTTTGTCAGTACGGCCACGGGAATATCATGGATGTAATTTCTGATAAAATGTAACACATCGGCGATGTTTGAATTCAAAGTCGGTTCACCTGAACCGGAAAAGGTAATATAATCCGGTCTTGGATTATTGGCAAAATAGTCGGTAAGCTCTTCTTTAACCTCGGACAATGGGAAATAGTTTTTGCGCGTTACCGTCAAATCGGTTGTTCGCCCGCATTCACAGTAGATGCAATTTAATGTGCAAGTTTTCAATGGAACCAAGTCCACGCCAAGGGAAATCCCTAACCGCCGTGAAGGCACCGGACCGAAAAGGTGTTTGTATTTCATTTTCGCCTCATCCATTTTGATATCATCTGAAACATCTATAATGTCGCTCTCTTGTTATCAGCCGGAAAAACAACAGGCTTTACGCCGACTCTGTGAGCAGCTAGAACTTTTCCTTTACACCACTTACAGGAAGAATTCTACTGCTTAATTTCAATTCTCCTATCAAAGCCACATCCTTTATTTCTCCAAAGAAGATGTGCATCATATTGTTTTGTTCAGCTTTTTCCCTTTAAAAAACAGATTCGGTTCATACATGCAACGATTTTTTGAAGTCCTCAGAAAGGCAGATGAAATAGGGTTTTCCGTAATCAGCATCGGTGAACTGCTTTCCGGTTTTAAAGGAGGGGGAAAGGAACGGAAGAACAGGGAAGAACTTGAAATATTTTTGGACAGTCCTATAGTTGTTGTCTATTCTGTGAATGAAGATATATCTGAATTTTATGCCGAAATTTTTATTAATTCAAGGAGGATCGGAAGGACTATTCCCACAAACGATATCTGGATTGCTGCTGTGGCATTTCAAAATGGTTTAAAGTTGTTTACAAAAGATACACATTTTAAGGCTATTGCCGGTCTTTTTCTTATCTGATTAGCGTTCACTTTTTACTAAGCTTTATAAGGGGAAATTCTTTATCTCTCCTTTCGGGTTGGAAAACCTACCCAGGGGAAAAATTCCAAACACCTAACTTGTTTTTATCCCAGGTGGAATTTGCCCTTATTCGTTATGCAGGATCATAATATCTCTTGTTGATGCATGATTTTGTCAGGAATGGTGGTAACCGGCAGGATAACGGTAAAAATAGCGCCTGCGCCCTCCCTGCTGCTTACACTGATACGCCCTCCATGCTTGGCCACAATTCCCTGAGATACACTGAGGCCCAGGCCCGTGCCCTTTCCTTTTCCCTTGGTTGTAAAGAATGGGTCAAAGATGGAACCTATGATGTGCTCCGGGATGCCTTTCCCTGTATCTATTATCTTAATCGCCACATAGTTAGGTTCATCGGAAGGAACTAGCAGGATCTGAATCTTTTTGCCCTTTGAAGATGCATCAACGGCGTTGAGAATGAGATTCAGGAAAACTTGCTGGAGTTGTTGGCCGTCGCCATGGATCCGGGGAAGATTTTCAGTGGTCTGGAAAGTGATCTTGATACCGGAAAGCCTTAACTGATTTGAGGCCAGGTCAACAGTATCGCGAAGCAACTTTTCCAGGTCTAAGGACTCCACTTGAGAGCTGCTTTCCCGTGCAAAGTCAAGAAGGTTGCTGATAATCTTTTTGGATCGACCCGCTTCATTTATCACGTCATTTATCATATCAATATGCTCATCTTTATTCATGGTATCATAATCTTCTAAAAGCATATGGGCCGTGATGGTAATGTTGTTTAAGGGATTATTCAGCTCATGCGCAACTCCCGCGGTGAGGGTTCCAACGGCTCGCATCTTGTGTGATTGAACAATGGTCACCTCATGCTCTTCCAATTCCTGTATCATTTGGTTAATAGCAAGGGCAAGATAAGTAAATTCATCCCGGTAACGCCGCGTTGGTGTGATCGGCGTGAAATTTCCCGAGGCTATACGCTGGGCATATGTTGTGAAACGATTGATGTGACCCAAAAGGCGGCCTCCGAGGAAATAGGCCACAATCATGAGGAAAATGAGCAGGAATATGAGGGAGTATATATGCAGATTACGAGAAAGTTTAAGGAGACTTGTTAAAGATGCCCTCTCTTTTTGCATCAGATCCTGGGCAAAGGCAATCAGTTCCCGTCCGTATTCTCTTAATTTTACCTCAATCTCCTTTTTGGTTAAGTGGAATTCCGGACTAAGCATGGTGCTTAGATCCGTTTTTATAAGGCGATCCAGGAGATTCTGGTAGTCATTGATATTTGAAACAATGCTTGATATGATGCGTTCATGTTTATCTTTACCTAAGATCTTTTTGAGTTCGTCCCTGTTTTGATCGAGGATATTTTTAGCATGATAAATATTTTCCATGGCGTCGCTCAGATTGGTTCCATAAAGGAAAAAATTCTTTTCAAAGCGCCGGGCCTGGGATATTTCCAAGGTAAAGTCGTTGGTTATTTCAAGGAAGCGTAGTTTTTTTTCCACCTGAGAATTGGTTATTATGAGGATTACTGCTGTTCCCAAAGCAATTAAAAAAACTAAAGAAAAGCATAAATACATCAAAAACCGCATACTCAGGCGTTTTCGGTCCAAAAGAGCTTTGCGGGCAACTTCAATGGCCTCAATGCGATCGTAATGCCCCTCTAAAGTTCTGAGTTCTTTTTTCTTCCCGTTTTCCATATGCACAATTTACCGACTCATTTTGTTACCGTAATTGAAGTGCCCGGATCAAAGGTCAGTCGTTGCCGGCGTCGGATGCATTGAAATCGATTGGTGATCCTAAGGCTTTGGCTGCCTTGGCGATGATCTTTCTTAGGTCATCCGGCCTGAAGGGCTTGGCAATGAAATCAAAGGCGCCTTTTTCCATTGCTTCCCGGGCCACTGCCATCATCGCATAGCCGGTAATCATGATCACCTTTGTACGGCCGGACTTTTTAACAACATGTTCCAATACTTGTAAGCCATCGATATTATCCATGCGAATATCCGTAACCACTATATCGAATTCCTTTTCGTCAATACGGTCTAAGGCCTCCTTGGGGCTGACAAAGATTTCCACTTGACAACCGATCTTGGCTAAGGCGGGTTTGAGTCTCTTACCAACAATCGGTTCGTCATCCAGAATAAGAACATCCAGACGTTCAGACATGACTGCCTCCTTGTAGTAAAATTACCACCCAGATATGAGGTGGCTTGTTTTATTGGTCCTAATCCGGTCAAATCGGAAAAGTGTCTAAAGTTCAAATTTACCGAAACCATCAACTTTGAACCTCAAACGGTTACGTTAAGTTCAATGATGCGGTCTGAAAGTATACAAATTCAGGGCTCCTGAACTGGCGTAAATCTGAATGCAACATCTTCTATTAAACACTGAACTATGAGCTAAAATAAAAAATGAACGTCCAACATCGAACATCCAACGTCGAACATCGAAGGACTGTACACCTTCGGTGTTTCAATTTTATAATCTAATAGAGCGAAGCGATATCCTTATTCGACGTTCGATGTTGAGCGTTCGACCTGCCCGCTCGTGCCTCGCAGTGGCAGGCGGGTGTTCGATGTTCAAATTGTTGCACCTGAAATTACGACCGAGCTTTCATAACACCTTGAAAATACATACATAGGTCAGGAGTTCTGAAATTAGCGGTTGCTCTCCACCGCCTGTCTAAAGATGTCCTTAAACACATGAACTTCAACGAGGTCAACATCTTTAATCTCTCCTGCCAGTTTCTTGATGGTCTCTGTTTTCTTGCGTTTGTCACGTTTCAAGGCTCTGGTTTCCACTATTACTGTGGAGCCATTTGCCTGTACCTTGACGTCGGAGAATTTTTCCATGAGAACCGCACGGACCCTGCCGGCCAATTCCTTGTCCTTGAGACATTTTATAGAATAGGTCATCGGCTTAAACTTTCTGTAGCCCACCGTATCGATGACGGTCTTGACCGCCTCGCCCGGTTCAATTTGGTTCAGGCTGATTACAAGATCATAACCGGAAGCTTCGTTCTCATCCAAGTTAAAGCCGGCAAGAGACCAACGCTTTTTGAGTTTCTCCCGTTTTTTAATCAGATTTTTCGCTTTTTCCCGGGCAACATTCTCCTGAGCTGCTACCTCACTGATTAATGTTTCGGAATCCGACAGAATGCGAACTTTAAGAGCATGGGAGACGCCGAGAACATAAAGGTGTGCTCCCAGACCATTACACACCACGTTATCCTCTAAAATCCGGCTCAAAGTAGCCTCCTGGATGTAGGCCAGATACAGGTTTATAAGTTTCGAGGATAAACCCATAAAAGATGGAGGTTCTTCCAAAGCCTTGATCAGTTTGGCCTCCGGGATATTGTATTTTTCGGAAACCGATTTCAAAAGTTCCCGGTCCACACAGGCGTAGCTTGAGGCCTCTGCGACCTTCTCTGAAATTTCTCGGCCGGTCTTATAAGAATCCGAAGCGATGATTATAATAGACATGATATCATCCTCTCTATTAACAAGCAATACTCCATGGTTATTTTAGTACCTTAATTGTAAATTTTATGACAAATTTTTTTTCTTCTCGCCACCAAAGCACCAAAACACTAAGAAAGAATAACAAAATAAAATCCTTCGTGCCTGTCCGCCATCGGCTTCGCCTTAGGCGAGACGGGCGGGTCTTTATGCCTTGGTGGCAAATATTCCTTGATTTTTTCCGAGCCGCAGGCTGGCTTGTCCGGGTTAGGTTATGATTTACACGGCATCCGGGGGCAAAGGCAGCCCGAAGTGTATTTCCAGGTTGTTAATCCCCTTTATCTCATTGTTTAATTCCTTAACTCTCTTTTTGAGTTTTTGGCCCACACGGTCCCCGGATTTGGCGAAAATCAACGCATTACCGAAATGACTGGTTACCCCCACTTCAGAAAACTGATCCACCAGCGCTGCCTTTACCTGGCAAGCAATGGCAAAATCGTCCATCTTTCTCTTATATTTATCAGTGGTTTTGAACTGATCTCTGGTGGCTGCATCGCATATAAGTTCCACAGCATCGTTCACCTGAAGCTTGTGGATGTGAATGACAAGATCGTATAGCGAACTGTCCCAGGGATCCACACCGTAAAGGCTTTGGGTCCATTTGCGGCGCTCCTGATCATCATTCAAAAGGAGTGTTCGGGCCTTTTCTTTACTTATGCCAGCCCTTTGAGATTCTGCTGTAATAATACGATCTTCCAGTTGTGCGATGATTCTGACCTTGAGCACATGCGGGATTCCCTTTAGGAGTAAATGGCCTGCCAGTCCGTGATATACCACATTGTCTGTTGATACACGACAGGCAAGCTCGCTTCTAATGAAAGCCACAAACGCCTGACGCTTGCGATCGAATCTTTCCAGAATAGACGGCGCATCGTGAATGGCCCTTATGAGCTTTACCTCCGGAATGTTGAAGTGGTCACTGGCCTTAATGAGTACTTCCCGGCTTATACAGTCGTAGCCTAACTTTGAGGCAACCATTTCGGCCACTTCTTTTCCCTTGCTGTAAGAACCCCTCGATATCGTTATAATTGCCATATTTTTATACTCCATAGATTAGGGAGATCATCCCTATCATTACCACAAGAAAAACGATACTGACTACCAAACCCGCTTTCATAAAATCTACACTGCGGTACCTTCCGGGCCCCATATACAATGCATTGACCTGGTGGGTGGGCAGCATAAATGAATTGCTGGTGGCCAGGCCAACCACCAGGGCGGCCACACGCGGATCAGTGTGGGCCGCTATAGCCATATTTACCACCAGGGGTACAAGAAGAACTGTTGCACCGACATTGGATATTACCAAAGTAAAGACCGTTGAAAGTATTCCGATTACTGTCAGGAGCACTATTGGCTGGACTGTGCCGATAGTATTCAATATGGCATGTGCAATCCAGGCGGCAGTCCCTGTCTTTTCCGTTGCGATACCCAGGGGAATCAGACCGGCCAGGAGAAATATTGTCCTCCAGTCAACCGAGGAGTACGCTTCATCAATGCTAAGAACGCGGGTCACAATCATACCAAGGGCGCCGGTCATGAGACTGACAGAAAGCTGAATTTTAAAAAACATGATCATTGACAGGGCGACCGCAAGCCAGAAGCCGGCCAGCATGGCCTTCTCCGGACGCATAAACTCAACATCCACAGGTGTCGTAAACAAAAGGCTTCGTTCCTCCTGTAGAATTTTAAGCCTCCGCCAGGTACCATGCAGGAAGATGGAATCCCCTACTTCCAGTACCATATTTGAAATCTCGGCCCGGTACGTTTCATCCCGGCGATATATGGCAAGAGGGGTCACTCGAAACTGGTCTTGCAAGTTTGCCTGATTGAGAGTTTTGCCCACCAGGGAAGATCGCGGTGCTACTACGGCTTCTACCGTTCCCGATGTGCTTTCGGATACATCATCTTTAAAAACATCCACGTCTTCCTTGAGAAGCAAACCTTCATCCTCAGCCATACGCGTGACATCCTTCTTCTTACCGCAGACTACCAGATCAATATCTGATCGTACCTCTATATCAGATCCCGGAGATGTCACCTTAAAGTCAGGCGGCTCAATTATGGCAACTACGTTAACCAGATAACGTTGCCTCAGGTCGGACACCGTCACAGGCTCACGATAGTCTGTGAAATCGACCGGTGTATGTAGTTCATATTGCTCGCCTAAAGCGGGCAAATTATCTTGCCCTTCAAGTTGAATGTCTGTGTGGTCATCGTCCGTAGTTCCCTTGGGCAAAATGAAGCGACCGAGTAACATAAAACATGCTATACCGCTGGCAACCAATGCCAAACCGATGGGTGTTACATCGAACAGACCGAACGGCTTGAGATGAAAAGGTGCCAGGAGATCGTTGAGGAGAATCAAAGGGCTGCAGCCCACAAGCGTAATTGTACCGCCTAATATGGCTGAAAAACCGATGGGCATCAAAAGCTTGCTCAGCGGGATCTTGAGTTGTTTGCTGATGCGCTGTATGGCGGGAAGAAAAAGGGCGGCGGCCCCGATGTTTTGCATAAAACTGGATATGCCTGCGACTGTCACTGAAATGGCAATAATAACGCGCGATGGACTTTTCCCGGCAATCCGAAGTACGGGTTGGACAAGACCGTTGATCAAACCGGTTTTATCGAGTCCTGCACCGATTATAATAACGGCAATGATAGATATCACCGCGTTGCTGGCAAACCCGATAAATGCCTCTGTGGGCGTTACAAGGTGAAGAAGCGGCAGGGACACCATCATAAGAATAGCAACAACGTCAACCCGAATCCATTCCACGATAAAAAGAAAAACGGCAATGCCGATCATGATCATAACCAGAATCATTTCAGTCGTTAACGGTTCCATATAAGCAAGTTCCTCATAAATCAGATTTTTTATTGAAATATCAAATTTAATAGCATAAGTATTTATTTTACAGACAGGGTGGGGGAAAAAAGATTTCTAAACCATATCCTATTTAATGTCAATCAAAAATATTATTCCAACAACCGAACCCTGAAGCCTAAACAGGGTGTAAATCAAGACTGTCGGTTGCTGAGATTGCCATGGCTATTTGGTGTCAGGTTTCAGGAATGATGACAGAGGCGCTGGCACCTGACACCTCTTTCACCAACGGTTGCGATTTACACCCGCCTAAACCTTTTTACCATTGATTCCCTAAACGGATCTTTTTTTCTTTTGTACCTTTTCGTTAGCTCTTTTAAGCGTATCGGTAAGAAAGTCAATATCCACCGGTTTTTGAAGATAGGCAAAGGCGCCAAGCTCCATACATATCTTTCTGTCTTTTTCATCTCCATGACCGGTGAGAATGATTACTTCAATATCCGGACGAGATTTTTTTACCCTCCTAAGAACCTCTATGCCGTCAATGCCGGGCATCCGAAGGTCCAGGACCATCACTTCCGGTTCGTCGGTGTTTATCATTTGGAGGGCGGATTCGCCGTCATAGGCCACGGCAGAACCCATATCCCGCATAATGAACCTTTCAGACAATGCCGTTACAAATTCACGCTCGTCATCCACAAGTAAGACTTTTGAAGGCATCTCGAAATCATACTTTCTGTAGATATCCGCCTTATAATAATCTTTGTTGACTTTGGTCTCTACAGACTGAACCCCGGCTACCTGTGTCGCGATGGACCTGAGTTCTTCTTCAAGCTTACTGAGCATGAGAACCTGTTTGTTGATTGTGATAATAACAGATCCATCCTTGGAGCTTACATCTACATTGTGTCCTTTTTGGGCCAGAGTTACCTCGACATTTGCCGAAAGGAGGAAATCCCCAATCGCTTTTTTTGAAGCTTCCGTGGTTTTGATGACATCTTTGGCCAGATTTTCCGCAACTAAGGCTGCGGAATCTTTTGTACTTGTCTTGTCCATTGAAATGACCATGTCGTAAAGCTTAGTGTCCCAGGGGTCTTTCAGACCAAACAAGCTATCTACCCAATAAGCCCTTTCCTCGTCCTGTTTGTGAATGAACTTAATCTCTTCTTTTTGAGACAGTCCCTGTTTTTCTCCGGCCACGGAAGCTCTGAATTTCATATCGGCAATAAGACAAACCCTGAGAACATGGGTTATGTCTTTTGGAACAAGAAGAGCCGAAAACCCATCGATAAGCAGACGGTCTTGAGAAAGCTTTTGGGCAAGAGCAAGCTTCAGATAGGAGAGAGCCCGCTCCTTTTCGTGGGTGAATTTATTAAACATAGAAGTCTTGGCTGAAAAGGCGCGCTTAATCTTTTCCTCGGCCATGCCTGAGATCCTGACGGCCTCTGCAACGATGTCTTTATCGTTGACAAGTTTATAGCCGGTACGGAGGAGCAGTTCCGGTAACACTAAGTCTTTTTTGCAAAAATCTCCGCTGAATAAAGTTATTATAGGCATTTCAAGCCTCCTTTTTCATTATCAAAATCAGATTGCACCAATGAATCGCTTTAGTTTCTAAAATTATTAAGTGTGAAGTGACTAAAGTGATCTAAAGTGCCTAAAGTTATGGTATTCTATCAAATTTATCTAAAATAAAAAGCTGGAGCGTAGCGACTCCTTAACTTTAGATCACTTCAAACTTTTCCGGTTTATCCGGGTTAGGACGCTATTCCAGAAAACAGACGGTCAGGAGAGGACATTTTTCCTCGAGACCTTCACTATGAGTTTGGGCATAGTTTGCATCGATGGCGCTTTCCATAGTGGGATAAATGTGATCCTCTCCTATATGTTCTAAGAAGTGGGTACGCTTTAGAAGCTTCATAACCGGCTCGTTTACGCCGCTCATGGAAATGTCAACACCCGCACTTCTGACTCTATCCACTAACAGGGCTAAGGCCTCTTCGCCCGATGCATCCATATCGTTTATTCCGTTTGAAACGATAATGATATGTTTCAAATTTTTCTTGCCAAGCATAATCTCCGTAACCTGGTCTTCCAGATAGCTGGCATTGGCGAAAAAAAGCGGGCCGTCAAAACGTACCATAGCCATGTACTCGCATTGTTTAAGCCCCAGAGCAACACAATCTCGCAACGACTCATCGTCACATCTGGACAGTGTCGCTATTTTGGGCCTCATGCTCTTATAGAGAAACACAATAAGAGATAAGACCACACCGATTTCAATCCCTTTTTCCAGGTGTGGCGCGAAGGCAAGGGTCAACACAAAACTGATAATAGCAATAGCCCCATCATACCACTGAGCCCTCCAGGCATGGATAAACCCGGTGACATTCACCAGGCCGATGACCGCCATCATAATAACAGCGGCCAGGACCGATTGGGGGAGGTGGTAAAGGAGCGGCGTAAAAAACAGGAGCACAACAACCACCATCAGGCTCGTGATCACACTGGAAAGACCTGATAAAGCTCCTGACTGTAAGTTAACGGCTGATCTGGAAAAAGATCCGGAAACCGGGTAACTTTTGCCGATAGCACCCAGAATATTGGCCAGTCCCTGTCCGATGAGTTCCTGGTTGGGATCCAGTCTCTGACCGGTCTTGGCGGCCATGGCCTTGGCGATGGAAATGGCCTCCATAAAGCCCAAGAGTGATATAATAGCGGCAAAGGGAAAAAGATGGAGGATTATCTTGAAATTAACCTTGGGTATGCTCAGAGATGGCAGGCCCTTAGGGATAACACCCACCACCGCACCACCACCCACCATGAGCAGTTTATCCGTAATGAGCTGCCTATTGCCAACTTTGATACGCCAGATACGGCCATCATCTTTGAGCCCGGCGGGGGCCTCGTTGCCGGTATAGAACTTTAGAGAACCATCCGGTTGTTCATTACCTTTGAAGAGAAGGCTTCTGAGTTCTGTTCTGTAAATATGGGCGTAATGCTTGAGTCTTTCAATTTGTATGGTAATGACATCCAGGTCATGCTGCGCCCTAAGTATGGAGATAGTATCATCGGATTTTTTAGCTTTGTCCATGGCTTTTCCAGCCTCTGAGCGCTTTTCTGCCAGGGCAGGAATACCCATTACGGCCTTGTTGAAGTTTACGATTGTGTCTTTGACGCCGGCGGACTCAATAGTGGAGAGAGTTACCGTGGCGTTATGATTGAATCCTGTGGCATAGGCGATAATGGTCGTCACTGCCACGGCCACAAGTACATTGGGAATTTTTGGAGATATTCGTCTTAATCCATACATAATTGCGAAAGCAAGGGTTCCCATAAACAAGGTGGGCCAGTGGGTATAATGAACTGCTGACTGGATTACCCGAATGATCGTTTCATAGTGATGATGGGCCTTGTCCACATGTACGCCGAACATTTTTGATAGCTGGGAAGAGGCGATAATAATCGCTGCGGCGTTGGTAAAACCATTCACTACCGGGTGGGACAGGAAATTGACCACCAGACCGAGCCTCAATACCCCAAGGCTAAACTGAAAAACGCCTACCATAAGGGCCAGCAAGATCGCATAAACGATATACCCCTCAGATCCGGCTGTAGCCAGCGGTTCAAGGGATGCAGCAGTCATGAGAGAAACCACTGCTACCGGTCCGGTGGCCAATTGACGGCTTGAACCGAACAGGGCAGCTACCATTGGCGGCAAAAAAGAGGCGTAGAGGCCGTAGTAAGCAGGCAACCCCGCCAGTTGGGCGTAAGCCATGGACTGAGGAATGAGCACAAGGGCTACCGTCAACCCCGAAATAGCGTCGATCCTAAAAGCATCAAGGCTGTAATTTTTAAACCAGCTAATAAAGGGAAAAATTTTGACCAGCATCAACAGCACCTCATATTAAGAATGGTTTCTTTTGAGTGTGATTCCAAATGTCTGAACAAATATACTGTAAATTGCACCGGCATCGAATGAATCCATAACTATACTTTTTTTCTATGTGGGGTCAAGTTAAATGTAACCGTTTATGGGTTCAGAGGTTCAGGGTTCTGGGTTCAGAGGTTGAGGATTCAGAGGTTCAGGTTTCTGGGTTCAGAGGTTCAGAAGTAACATTTATAGGTTAATGTCAGTTTACAAGTTTTTTCCTCTATAATAGACCTATAATATGGTATAGACTCATAAAATGCCTGTACAAAAACGAAACAATAATATAGTACATAATGCTTGGAAAAGTACCCAAACGGATTCAGTGATATGTCCTCGGAAACGATTCTGAAGCCGCATTTGAAAAATACGCTTCGATCCGGAGACATACTTTTCGATAAGAGGAATCAAAAAATAATGAACTTCAAAAACTTATGGGCAGGTTTAACCAAAGGTCTCTTACATGAGTCTGGTCATGAGGCTTCAAATCGCTATCGTATACTCAGAAGAAATATTTTTATATTGATGATCCTGATAACCATAATTCCCCTGATCATCATGGCGGTTATCTACCAGCATGAATATCACTCCAGTATTAAACAAGAAATCGTCATTCCATTGCAAACACTCACAAACAAGACCAAGCACACTTTTGAGCTTTTTTTCGAAGAACGACTTTCCGTAATTAGATTCATCGCCTCTTCCTATTCTTTTGAAGAACTTTCCAACCAAAAGACCATGAATCGCATTTTTAACGTACTCATGAATGAATATTGCTGTTTGGTGGATTTGGGCTTAATTAATAACAAAGGCATCCAGTTGAGCTATGCCGGGCCTTATAACTTTTTGGGGAAAGACTATTCAGAACAAAAATGGTTTCAGGAAGTGGTGGTCAAGGGAATTTACATCAGCAATGTATTCATGGGGTACAGAAAATTTCCCCATGTGGCTGTTGCCGTGCTGAGACGAACAGAAGAAGGCCCACCTTTGATCCTTCGTGCCACCATTGATACCAGCAAGTTTGACGATATTATCGCCTCCATGGGACTGAATCCCGAAAGCGATGCCTTTTTAATTAGCCGTAGCGGAATCATACAGACCTCTTCCAGGTTTTACGGGGAAATAATGGATCATTGCCCATTGTCATTTCCCCGGGGAAATTATGAGGCCATCGTCACCGAGGCAACAGATCCCCGGGGCCGTGAAATACTGGTCGCTTGTGCGCCCTTTTCAAGTGCAGAATATTCTCTGGTTCTGGTTAAACCTAAATCCGATGTGTTGCACACTTGGCATACGCTCAGAAGTCGAATGATTCTTATTTTTATTTCCAGTGTCGCGTTAATAATTCTGGTGGTTTTCAAGCTTACGGACACACTTGTAAAACGGGTAAAAGAGGCCGATGAAAAACGTGAATTAACCTACCGTGAATTTCAACATACTCATAAGCTTTCATCAATCGGAAGACTGGCCGCCGGGGTGGCCCATGAAATCAATAATCCTATGGCGATTATCAACGAAAAAGCAGGCTTAATGAAAGATCTTGTTGCATATGACAGTAACTTTCAGAATAAGGAAAAATTTCTGGGGTTGACAGATTCGATACTTAAATCGGTTGAACGCTGCAGTGCGATTACCCATCGCTTGCTGGGCTTTGCACGCCGGATGGAAGTTCAGCTTGTAGAATTGGATTTAAACGAACTTGTTCAAGAGACGCTCGGCTTTCTGGAAAAGGAAGCCTTATATCGAAATATTGAGTTGATACTGCACCTGGCGGATAATCTTCCCCGTATTTCTTCGGATCGGGGACAGATGCAGCAGGTTTTTTTGAATATTATTAACAATGCCCTTGCGGCGTTGGAAGATGAGGGCGAGATAGTGATCGCCTCATGGGAAGAAGACTCGGATACCGTGGGAGTGTCTATCCGGGACAATGGAGTCGGCATGTCTGAAGAAACACTCAAAAGTATTTTTGATCCCTTTTTTAGCACAAAACAGGAAAACGGCACGGGGTTGGGCCTTGCGATTACTTACGGTATTGTGAAAAAAATGGGCGGAGACATAAAGGTCAAGAGCAAGCAGGGGGAAGGCAGTATATTCACAGTTTATTTGCCCAAAAAGGCAAAGATTGGTCCAGGAGAATGAAATGGAAAACTTAAAAATCTTACTTGTTGATGATGAGGAAGAATTTGTCACAACTCTTGCCGAAAGACTTGAATTAAGAGGGCTCCAGGCCCGGGCGGCCTTAAACGGTGAAGATGCGTTGCATATGATTGAAGCCGATACCCCCCAGATTGTCATCCTGGATGTAATGATGCCGGGTCTCGGAGGGCTTGAAGTCCTTAAACGGATCAAGGCTCGACATTCCCAAATTCCTGTTATTCTCCTGACCGGTCGAGGATCCACAAAGGAGGGCATTAAAGGCATGCAACTGGGCGCTTTCGATTACTTGATGAAGCCGTTAGATATTGAAGAGTTAATAAAAAAAATGCAAGAGGCCATAAAAAGCCAGCCATAGCCGTCTTTCTTTAAAGAGATAAAAATATGAATAAATGTACAGAGAAAGAAGTTGCCTTTTTCGGAAAAATTACGGCAGGAATCACCCATGAAATGAAGAACGTTCTGGCCATTATCAGAGAATCATCCGGATTGATGGAAGACATCATATCAATTTCACCGGAAGCTATAATTAAACATCAGGAAAAAATTAAAAATTCTATGGTTAGAATAAAAGACCAGATTGAGCGAGGGGTTGGATTAACAGACCGGCTCAACAAATTTGCCCATAGCACCGATGAAACCCTATCGAAAATTGACCTTCAGGACGCCATCGAACAACTGGTTACACTGGCGCAGCGCTTTGCCAGACTTAAGCACGTTGTTTTGAAAACCATGACCCCAGATCATGAAGGTCCACCCGTTACTCTTGTTACCCGTCATGTTCAATTACAAATGGCCTTGTTTGCGAGTCTGGAATGCTGTTTCACTGTTTTGTCCGCCGGCGGGGAAATTAATATCGGGATCCTTAAACTTGAGGGAAAAAACGCGGTTCACGTAGTCTGTAAAGGAGATCTGCCCGGCCTATCCGAGTTTACCCGAAACATATCCGAATCTAAAAACTGGCAGGCTTTACAAGAAATTGCCGCCTGTCTGGAAGGATCTGCCCATTTAGATGAAGCCGCTCATGGTATTGTGCTGAGTTTTCCGGATGAGATAACCCGCTAGCGTTTGATTTTTTCAGGATTTGTATCCCGATCACGCTTTACAAGGGTTTGAAAAGCTGATACTGGGAAACCGGAAAAAATAACGCCAATTCGGTTCCTTTTTGAAAACTTTTTTTAAAAAACAAGGCGACAAAAATGGAAGGGATGAAAATTTTACTGGTAGATGATGAAGAAGAATTTGTAAAGACACTTTCCGAACGAATGGAGATACGGGGTTTGAAAGCAGATGTTGCATTAAGCGGGGAAAAGGTCCTTAAGGCCATGGATGAAAATCTTCCGGATGTCATTGTTTTAGACCTAAAAATGCCCGGTATGGATGGAATGGAAATTTTAAGGCGAGCTAAAAAGGCCCACCCTGAAATTCAGGTTGTCATGTTGACCGGCCACGGGTCTGAAAAGGATGAAAATGAAGCACGCCGGTTGGGTGTTTTTGAATATTTGCATAAGCCTGTGGATCTTGAAACTCTTATGCGGATAGTAACAAATGCCTACAAAAGTAAATTTAAAGACTCTATGGTGGCGGTGAGTTTTGCAGAAGCCGGCGAATTCGAGACAGCCCAAAAAAATATGGATGAGGAACGAGAATAGCCGGTATATGGGAGAATAAGAAATGATAATCAAAGTACTGTTGGTAGACGATGAAAAAGATTTTGTTGAAACCCTTGCCCAGCGTTTAGAGGTGCGGGACTTTGATGTTAAAACCGCTCTCGACGGGGACCAAGCCCTGGGCCTGGTTCGGGAATTTGATTTTGACGTTATTATTCTGGATGTTCTCATGCCGGGAAAAGACGGCATTCAGACCCTAAAGGAAATTAAGGATTTAAGGCCACTTGCCCATGTTATCATGCTCACCGGCAACGCAACGGTTGATACGGCCATTGAAGGAATGAAATTAGGCGCTTATGATTATCTTATGAAGCCTACCGAGACAGAGAATCTGGTGGAAAAAATCATGAGCGCTTATAAAATTAAGGCGGAACATGAAGAGCGTATTCGCCAGGCCCAGATTGAAGGCCTTCTCAAAAGACGAGGCTGGTGATGGCTTGTAATAGCCCTGATAGTGACTGATACACCGTTCATTTGGAGGTCATTTCTAAAATTCGCTTGTTCCGTATATGGGGATTGGTTCAGAAAGTAACGGCTTTGATACAGATAGAAAAACAAGAAAATATCTATAACATCCTGCCGACAAATTTCCAACCTATACATTTATCCCTAAAGACAAAGGCACTAGATCAAATGATTTAGGAGGATTGGTATGAAAAAAAAACTTGTAAAAGACTTGATGGTTCCGCTTGCGGAATATGCAACGGTTTCGGAAGATGCCACTTTATTCGACACGGTTATCGCCCTGGAAAAAGCGCAGGGAAAATTTGATCAGTCCCGCTATCGGCACCGGGCGGTTCTGATATATGATAAAAATGATAATATTGTCGGCAAAGTGAGTCAGTTGGATGTACTCAGAGCCTTGGAACCGAAATATGAAGCAATGGGTATCCCGGGATCATTATCCCGTTTTGGTTTAACCAAGCGGTTTCAAGAGACGATGCTCGAAGAACTCCGCTTCTGGGACAAACCCATGGATGATATTTGCAGAAAAGCCGCCCGGATAAAAGTAAAAGAATTTATGTACACCCCCGGTGAAGGGGAATACATTAATGAAGATGCGACCCTGGACAGGGCGATTAATCAACTTGTCATGGGACATCATCAGTCTTTGCTTGTGATGAAAAACGACAAGATCGTGGGCGTCTTAAGGAAAACCGATGTGTTTACGGAGATTGTCCGGTCGATGAAAGCCTGTGAACTATAAGCCATCAAAGAGGCCCGGCATAATTAATAACCGACTCGAATCAGTAACCGTTATAATATTTCAGATAAGGAGAATGGTACATGACAAGCGATTCTATGGTCCTTGAAAAAGGCAAATTCGAGTGGAAACGATATCTGTTACTTTCAATAGGAATAGCACTGTTTGCAGTAACTTTTTATTCATCCCCCTGGCCCGACGCCGTGGATCCCATGGGAGAACATTTTCCCTTGAGCAAGGAGGGAAAAGGGGCGATCGCCGTTTTTCTGCTGGCCGGAACCTGGTGGGTCTTTGAAGTGGTGCCCATCGGCGTAACCAGTCTGGCCATCGGTGTACTTCAGGCCCTTTACCTGATTCGTCCGGCCAAGGTCGCATTTAACGATTTTATGGATCCTTCGGTAATGTTCATTTTTGCGTCCATTGTTATCGGACTGGTGTTTACCAAGACAGGTCTGACCAAGCGCCTGGCATATAAGATGCTGATCATCGTAGGAGAAAAAACCAGCATGATATATCTGGGATGTTTTGTGGTTACCGCAGCCCTGACGCATATCATGGCCCATACGGCCGTAGCCGCTACAATTTATCCGCTTTTGCTCGCGGTTTACAGCCTTTACGGAGAAGGAGACAAACCCACCAAATTCGGCAAAGGACTCTTCATCGGCATGGCCTATGTGGCCGGGGCCGGCAGCATCGTGACCCTTTTGGGAGCAGCTCGCGGTGCTGTGGCTGTCGGTTTTTATAACGATATTGTGGGGAAAAGCATTTCCTTTTTTGAGCTCAGCTATTATATGTTCCCCATCGGCTGGCTCATGACGTTTCTGTTGTGGGGATTTTTTATGATCTTTTTTAAACCGGAAAAAAAGGTCATCCCCGGCCTGAGGGAAAAAGCCAGAGTTCTCAATGCCGAACTGGGCGGTATTACCCGCAAAGAGATTTTGGCTGCCGCCATCGTCTTTGCCTGTATCCTGACCATGTCTCTGCGCTCCTTTGTCCCGATGTTACAGCCGATTAACAAGACCGCTATCATCCTGATTTCAACCATCCTGTTTTTTATCACCGGCATTCTTGATCTCGACGACCTCGAAGATGTTCCATGGAATATCATCCTGCTGTTTGCCGGCGCCATGAGCATCGGTTTCTGTCTCTGGGATACCGGCGCTGCCAGATGGATGGCCGTGAACTGGCTGGTCATGTTTCAAAAAGCCAACTGGTTTGTTTTTGTGTTGAGCATCGCATTTTTTGTCATGATTATGACCAATTTCATCATGAACGTGGCCGCCATTGCCATCTCTCTGCCGGTGGCTTTGGTGATTGCTCCCTATCTTGGCGTTGCTCCGGAAGTGATTCTTTTTGCTTCCCTGGTGACGGCGGGCATGCCGTTTCTGCTGCTGGTGGGGGCGGCGCCCAATGCAATTGCTTACGATTCAAAGATGTTTACAACCGGGGAATTCTTTTTATACGGCATACCGGCCAGTATCATGCTGATGGCTGTGGTCGGTTTTGCGGCCTATGTTCTCTGGCCTTTGATGGGAATGCCTGTGACATTACATTAAAGAGAATAGGGGCGTTGCCCCATAAGCGCTAAGTTATTTTTTGCACCGGAAGGACTGTGGAAGGTTTACTGAAAAAAAATGAACGTACAACATCGAACAAATTAAAAGATGAACGTCGAACATCCAACATCCAATGTTGAATGAAATACAAGAACAAGGACAGGAGTTTCCGTAAATAAACTAAGTATACATATTCTTAAATACGGTATCGTATTAGAATTTGATAAGTTATAATCACCAGACGTGGAGGACTCAAAGTATTTGTTTGTTTTTCATTCGATTTTAGAATAATTTGAGGAGCGGAGCGACATCATTATTCGACGTTGGACGTTCGTTTTTTTAAACAACCACGTAAGGCATAACTGTAATAGGATCTTTTAATGTGGCATCGCATTAACCTTCGCAACCGGATTTATCTGATTTTAACCGCCCTGGTGTTTATCACTTTGCTGTGCGGTTTAATCACGGTATGGTATACGTATCGCCTTGAACGGGTGTTGACCGCAATTATCGACCGGAATCTGGTTGCATACCAGTCGGCAGAATCTTTTGAAAGCTCTCTTATCAATCAAAAAGGTTTTGTATCTTATTATTTTTTGGACGGCGATCCAAACTGGCTCAGGCAACTGGGAAAATACCGCCAGATATTCAATGAGCAGCTCCATACCGCCAAATTGCTGGTTGAAGATGAGCAACAAAAACAAGCCCTGGATCAAATCGATCGGGAATACCAGCTTTACATCGACGACAAAGACCGCGTTATCGCCTACTATAAGACCGGGGAGCGGGAACAAGGCACCGAATTACACCAGAAAGTGCGCGATCGTTTTTTTAACATCCTGAAATTATGTGAAAGATACAAAGATTTTCATACCCAAAAAATCATGTCGGCTAGAAACAAAAGCTTGCTCCAGGCCCGAAAACTCAGGTTTATTGCAGGAGTCGCCATACTGGTTGTTTTTTCTCTGAGTGTGCTGTTGGCCTTTATTCTGGCAAAACATATTTTAGATCCCTTGCACCGTTTGGCTCAGGAAGCGAATAAGGAAGGTACTTTGAAAAAATCGGGGGACGAAGTCAAAGCAATCAGTCGCAGCGTGCACGACTTGATCAAAGCAGCCGGCCAGACCCACATTGAGCTCGAGCGTAGTCGTGAACACCTTCTGCAAGCCGAAAAGATGGCCATGGTGGGTAAACTTGCGGCTGGAATGGCCCACAGCATTCGCAACCCGCTCACATCAGTAAAAATGCGTCTGTTTTCGCTAAGCCGGTCCCTGAAGTTGAGCGATTACCAGAAAGAAGACTTTGATGTGATCTCCGAGGAAATTCGGCATACCGATGCCATTGTGCAGAGTTTTCTGGAGTTTTCACGACCACCCAGGCTCAAAATGCAGCAGATCAGTCCGTCTATAGTGGTTGACATGGGCCTCCAGTTACTAAAACACAGGCTGAAATCATATGACGTGAAGGTCAATGTGATTCGGAAACATCAACTTCCGGAGATCCAGGCGGACCCCGAGCAATTAAAGGAAGTTCTGGTTAACCTGATAATTAATGCATGCGAGGCCATGGAACAGGGAGGATCTATTGTCATCGAGGAGGAAGAAGATCTCCTACCGCCGCCCTCGGGCAGGGTTGCGGTAATTCGACTAAAGGACAACGGCCCGGGTATACCCGAATCGATTCACGACAACATTTTTCAACCCTTTTTCAGCACAAAAGAAGAAGGGACGGGCCTGGGATTGAGCATTGCAGCCCGGATTGTTGAAGAGCATCAGGGCCGGCTGGATATCCAATCAAAGGAAGGCCAAGGATCCACATTTATTATTACGCTTCCAATAAAGGGGTGAGATCGTGAGCAGCATTTTGATCATTGACGACGATGACCAGTTGCGCAAAAGTTTCGACAAGCTTTTGAAAGAAGAGGGTTATCACTCTGAATGCGCTGCTTCCGGGGAAGCAGGTCTTAAAATAATAGAAAAGGAAATTCCGGACCTTGTTATTTTGGACATGCGTTTGCCGGGTATGAACGGCTTTGAGACTTTTCAGGTCATTCATGAAATAGAGCCCAGGCTTCCCGTTATTATCATGACCGCCTACAGTACTACTGAAACCGCCATCAAAGCCACCAAAATGGGAGCATTCGACTATATTCTCAAGCCCTTTGATATCCCTGACATGTTGACCGTGATTAAACAGGCCTTGGAAGCCGGTCGTTTCATGCGTTCGCCGGTAGATATGGATCCCGTTCCTGACGAAAGTTCCCGCGATGCCATTATTGGGCGGAGCAAGCCCATGCAGGAGATTTACAAGGCCATCGGCAGGGTTGCCTCGACCGATGCTACAGTCCTGATCAGAGGCGAATCCGGTACGGGAAAAGAACTGGTCGCCCGGGCCGTTTACCAGCACAGCCGGAGGGCAAACAAGCCCTTTCTGGTGATCAACTGTGTCGCGATTCCCGAAACCCTTTTAGAGAGCGAACTGTTCGGATATGAAAAAGGCGCATTTACCGGAGCTGCTCATCGCCGGGTGGGAAAAATCGAACAGGCCCACGGAGGAACCATATTTTTGGACGAAATAGGGGACATGCCGTTAAGCATCCAGGCCAAAATCCTGCGGTTGCTCCAGGAAAAAAGCATCGAACGGCTTGGAGGCCGGGCAACCATTCCCGTGGATGTAAGAATTGTCGCCGCCACCAATCGTGACCTTGAATCCGCCCTGGACCAGGGCCGTTTTCGGGAAGACCTCTACTACCGGCTCAAGGTGGTCACTATCTTTCTTCCTTCCCTGAGGGAACGGGCCAAGGATATTCCGGTACTGGCCGATTATTTTCTGTCGCGCTTTTCCCGTGAAGGCAAGATAGAAAACCCGGGAATTACCAAAGAGGCAAAGGACATACTTACCACTTCTCCCTGGCAGGGTAATGTCCGGGAGCTGGGAAACACACTTCAAAAGGCATTGATTTTTAATCGCGGGGCCCCTATTTCTCAGGAAGACATCTCGCAGGCCCTCAGCGGTGCAAATGCAGGCAGGGGAAAAGACTTGGCAAAAGGGGATCAGGCCATTCGTCAATGGGTGTATCGGATGCTTACCTCTCAATCAGATGAAAACATCTTTGATGCCTGCATGGGCCACTTTACCAGTATCGTTATTAGCGAAACATTGAAACTTACCGGTGGAAACCGCTCAAAGGCGGCCAAACTTCTCGGACTTTCCAGACCCACCCTTCATTCCAGGATAGAAAAGTATGGAATTAAATTCGAAACTTCTGTTACAGAAGATCCAAAATGATTTGTGGTTTTACATTTTGTAAAAATTTCTGACACTCTTTTCATCTCCATCCGAAGTAAAAATCCCCCCAGTCTTTGAAAATAATATGACTTATCAAAGGGTTATCTTCAGTCATTTCACAAACCCTGTTTTGGCATGTCTTTTGCGTTGGTATGGGGTGTAACGTATAATGATTGTAAAAAATATATTCCGGATGGCCCGGTAACTTCTCAAACAGCCAAACCTTTTACATTTTATCATCAGTTGGGTCCTCAATTTATTGAAATGTTACATGGTCTGTGTCCAACCAGTTGGAATTTTTAATAATTTAAGAAAGTTCCTCCGAATTACCAACTTTCGGAGTGATTAATGAAAGCGCAAAAGCTGTCAAGGGATTAGAGAAAGGAGTGTATCGTGGTAAAAGACAGAAAAAGAATTTTATTGGCGGTTGACGGTTCGGAACAGGCTTTTGAGGCGGTGCGCTATGTGAACCGGTTGTTGCCGCCGAACCGTATGGAAATCGTTCTTTTCCATGTAATGACAAGAGTTCCTGAAAGTTTCTGGGATATGGAGAAAGAGCCGACACTCAGGCAAAAACTAGGCGACACAGGCGCCCGGGAATCCCAGCAAAAGAAAGAGATACAAGAATTTATGGAAAAAGCCCGTTGCTTATTTCTGGATCAAAACATTCCCGAGGATGCCGTTAGTATTAAAATCCGGGAAAGGAAAGTGGGCATCGCAAGAGACATCATCCATGAGTCACAAAAAGACTACGACGGAGTGGTTGTTGGGCGCTGGGGAATGAGCATGCTGAAAGATTTTTTATGGGGAAGCATTGCCAACAAGCTTATTGGACGTCTGATCAATATTCCCCTCTGCGTGGTGGGCGGCACATCACAAATCGGTAAAATACTTATGGCCATAGATGCTTCGGAAGGGGCAATGAGAGCCTTAGATTACATTGGCGCCATGGTGGATACTTCGCATTGGGAGGTTACCCTCTTTCATGCGATTAGAGAGTTTGATACAGAGGAATTGCACAGGGCTGAAAAATCCATGGCGTCCGTCTTTGAAACGGCTTCCCGTCATTTGGAGGAGGCCGGCTTTAATCGTAATCAAATCGACCTTAAGACGGTTACCGGGGCACACAGCCGGGCCGCGGTTATTATTACAGAAGCTCTGAAAGGGGGATATGGGACTATTGTTGTGGGGCGAAGAGGTCTTACCAATGTGGAAGAGTTTATTATGGGCCGAGTGAGCAATAAGGTCATTCATATGGCGAGGGAAATGGCGGTTTGGGTGGTAAGCTAATCAGACGTCTCGGAAATTCTACAATAACCAAACTTTCCATTTTCCCAGAACCCAATATTCCAGTGTTCCAATATTCCAACATTCCAATTGTGATGGATAAGGAGTCATAATATGAAAGAAATCAATAAAATAATGGTTGCTTTTGATCTTTCCGAATATTCTATAGAGGCCTTAAAATATGCTGTGGAGCTGGCCGAAGATTTGAAGGTCGATGTCATTATAACCAATGTAATTAACGAAAGAGATGTAAATTCAATCCGAATGGCAGCAATGTATAGCGGTGCGATCTCTGAAGATGAATTCATAAAGGATAAAACGGAAAGCCGATTACAGCGGATTGATAAATTGATTGAAGAAATATCTCCCGGCCACCTTCCTATCAAAAAGCTCTTTAAGATTGGGATACCGTTTCGTGAGTTAATCCAGGCTGTTAAAGATGAGGGTGTCGATCTTGTGGTCATGGGTCCCAAGGGCCGCAGCAATCTTGAAGACATTCTTTTTGGCTCTACCGCTGAAAAAATGTTTCGTCATTGCCCGGTACCCTTGTTAAGTATACGTGGAAATAGGCACAGATAAAATCTTTTTTGAACGCAGTGTTGAAGCGACAGAACACTAATCGGGGAGCGTCGGCCTGACCGTTTCACCTTACGGCATGAATTAATCTATTCCGATTTGTCCTTAATCTTTTTACGGTCCCGAACGATCATTACCGAACAGGGAGCCTTGTAAGATATCCGTTTGGCGACACTGCCGAAAAAGACAAGCCCCATGCCTGAAAGCCCGTAAGACCCCATCACAACGATATCCACAGGATTTTCATTGAGGAACGTCAAAATTTCGCTTGAGACATGACCGTCGAGAACGATGAGCTGATAATCGACGTTGTCACCGATCCTGTCGCCGTATTCTTGCTGCATCCGCTCCTCCAGATTGAGAATAAGATTCTTTTTGGGCGCTTCGGGCGGCATCCATTCCATATCGGTTAACATGGGATTAACCACGGGCGGGAACACGTGAATAACCAAAAGCTTGGCCGGATATTTTTTCGCCATCTCAAGCGCTGTGATAAAGGCGGTCTCAGCGTTTTCAGAAAAATCGGTACAGCAGACAATTTGTTTTTCAGCCATAACGTTTCCCTCCCCTTTAATACATGTGCGTTGTTTTTTTCCGGGTTTCTAAAACTGATGTGATTAATTTTGTAGCTCGTGTCCATCCATAAGTGATTGTCATCAGCAATTTTGGCGTCGGATTCGAATGTTAGTCCATCCACAGGATTGATGCAAGATAATATGACAAATCGATTTCATTAATAGGTTTAGGCAAGAATAACTGCCTAATTAATGTCACACCCTATCGGGAATATTTTCCCTTTCGTATAGGGAAAATTCCCCCCTGGGAAATTTCCTCAGAGAAAATGAAGCCCTTCTCCTATGGACAAAATTAATAAAGCCGGTAATAAATAATTTGTTGTGAAATTCCATTTTTTACACAAAACATAAAATGTGTCCATCGGGTCGCTTTTTGAGCGGAGCCTTAGATTCTCGGCTTCAGATTAGTGTATGTATTATCAGATGGGTAGCAAGGCGAGACAAAAGATCTTTTTTAAAGAATTAAACGGGTAAGAAACATTTAAGACAAATCACAGAAAGGGGGGTGGAAGGGGGTTATCCAAAGCATAAAAAATTGGAAAGCATAACATCAGATTTTTATTATAGGTCGTGAGGAATTAGATAAACATTTAAGATTTCTCTGCAGGCTATAAATTCATGAAGAGTGATGGGAGTTTACTTTCTCAAATTTCAGAGAAACCCTTTAACATACGGTAAATGGTAAAAGGAGTTGAATAAAATGCCAAGAGGCGATGGAACAGGTCCAAGAGGCACCATATTAAGATGGGTTTCTATTAGGAGGTATTTTAAAGCCGGTTCATGTAATCAATGGGCTACTTTTATATGTCTGACTATATAGGTCAGGGGATAATATCATGAATGAAGCCATGCTTTATGGACAGTTGGCTGAAAATGAAGTGGCCTGCAATCTTTGCAACCATTGGTGTAAGATTAAAGAGGGAAGAAGGGGTATTTGTGGTTTGAGAGAAAACCGAGGCGGAAAGCTTTACACTCTCATATATGGTAAGATTATTGCCGAGCATATCGATTCCATAGAGAAAAAACCTTTATTTAATTTCCTGCCCGGCTCAAGGGCGTTCTCCATTGGAACGGAGGGTTGATTTCATTCCCCAATTTCCACAGGGTGATGAATGAGCATGAAAATAAGGATAGACTCCGGGAGGCTGAAATGTGTTTGAGTACGGTATGCATGAACACGGGAGATACGCAAAAGGAAATCATGCGGAATGTGGCCCGCATCGAGGCAGAAGGCCGAGGTTTTTGGCTGATCGACCTGTTCGGACA
>Ga0222626_1000119_pt1 | contig 57493 bp, 54 predicted proteins | sample AntAcemetageno91_FD_179862 | JGI IMG/M metagenome (GOLD analysis project Ga0222626, IMG submission 179862) | Saline water microbial communities from Ace Lake, Antarctica - #91 | ecosystem: Environmental > Aquatic > Non-marine Saline and Alkaline > Saline | place: Antarctica: Ace Lake | collected...
AGTCCACTTGGATCATTAACCAACATCGAATCCTTCTTCTCCATTATATTTCTCCTCCCCGCCCTCTCTAATATACTCTAAACTCCAAGGGGGGAAGTGTCTCACTTACATTGGCACAGAGGGTACCTCAATATTTACGTATTGGTCTTCGTATGTCTGGAATACGATCAAACATTATAGGATCCTATTCCCTGAGTCTAGAATAATTCTTGGCGGGATTTATTCAACACTGCATCGTGATAGAAAGTATTTCAAACAAAAATTATGCGATTATGATGCAGAGTGTCATTATGGATTACATACAAAGGCCGAAAAGTTTTATCCAGATTATTCTTTATTGGGAAGTGAAATTGACCACCACGTTACACATGCCATGCGTGGATGCATCAGAAAATGTCAGTTTTGTGGTGCTTGGAGAATAGAGCCACTTCAGTATAAAACATCTGAAGAGTTGCAGAAAGAAATCATAACTATCGGGAAAAACAACGTTATATTTTTCGATAATAATTTTTTGGCGAACGAAAATGTTGAGCAAATTCTTAGGGATCTCAGCCTGTTAAGGATTAAAGGCAGGCCTATTATGCTTGAGTCTCAGAGCGGATTCGATGGTAGATTATTAGAGAACAATCCTAAGCTGGCCGTATTATTAAAAGAGGCTAGATTTCACAATGTAAGAATAGCATGGGATAATTCATTTTCTGACTATCTATCCATCAAGAGACAGATAAATTATTTGACCGCCGTGGGTTACAACGCTAAAGATATATATATTTTCATGATTTATAACTTTGTTGTGCCATACGATGAAATGCTAAAAAAATTAAGTTACTGCAAAAAATTAGGAGTACAAATTTCAGATTGTCGGTATAGACCCCTAGAATCCACAAAAGACAATTATAATCCCGCACAATTTAGGAAAGGTCAGCCAAAAGAAGAGTACCATATACATACACAAGCAGGTTGGACTGATCAGAAAATACGTGATTTTAGGAAACGTGTGAGGCAACATAATATATGGGTAAGATATGCTAAAGACAAAGGGCAACCGTATAATAGTGAAATGGAAAAATGGAGTTATAGGCATAATACTTATAAATTTTTTAATTTAGGCCGCCCTCCAAGTTGGGAAATAATTGAAAAATCTAACACGTTAAAAAATAGAATTACCAAAATGAAGATGATAAAGACCCATTGTCAGAAGAACAAAATTACTGATATTGATTTAAGTAGTTTCTCTGAAAATGAAATTGATAATGAGATTAATAAAATACTAGATATTATCAGTGAGAATAAGAAACAGCTTCAGTTGCTAGATTAGATAAATTTGGGATGGGTGCCCTTTTGGGTTTAATAGGAAAAATACTCTTTTTGCTCTTTCAGAAGCTTAATTATCAGATGTAATCTTCTGATTTAGTTACACAACAAAATCAGGCTAGTTCAGGAAGACATCTGGATTTTACAGGAAACGAAAATAAGCTGCCCTGTTTTTGCGTGTTTCTACCCGTATTTAATAAACTGCTCCGGACATCCGGCCTGCACCTTTGTATTTGCTATACGTAACATATTCAGTATTTCAAAGATAATGTATGAAAGCTTCAAATCCATCAATTCTCGAATCTAATCTTTCCCGTGTCTTTCAGATTGAGGTTACTTTCCCCCGCAGCAAGCTCGTGGGGTATCTCATTTTATAAATTTTATTCTTTACTGGCTATAAGCTCTATATTATCATCTCCTAAGCTTTTACGTTTTTCTTTGAGATATGCCTCCACCTCAGGGTACACCTTATCCACGTTGCAAAACGCAAATACAACTAACATAATTATAAGCACTACTAGCGGTTGATAAAGATAAATTGATTTTGCAGCAATAATGCCCTTTGCAGTGACCATGGTGTTCGCTTTGTATCCGCCCCAGGAGAGCGTCCAACCGATAAGGGCGGCGCCTAGTCCCGTACCGGCCTGCAAGCCGAAGTTCGTAGCGCTGAAAATCATTCCGTCGGAACGCACTCCCGTTTTCCATTCTCCATAATCCACAATATCTGCGACTACCGCAAACAGAACGCCAAGCGCGCCACCCATCGCTATGCCCTTAATGAAGGATGTTATCAGAAGCACCGGTACGTTCGTCGGTGCAATGATCAAAGGTACAATGGCAGCTGCAAATAACGCCAAGCTGAACATCATTATTTTCCACTTACCGAATATTTTTACGATCTTAGAGAACAGCGCGAGTGAGAGCAACACTCCCGGAAGCAGAGCTACCTGCGATAGCCCGAACAGGTTTATATCTCCCATCACGTCGCGAGTATAAAACACGCCTGATCCACTGTAAAGCGCGTTCAGTATGTAAAACAGCATGTAGAAAATCGTTATGGCAGAGAAGTACTTGTTTTTTACAACAGCCCTAATTCTTGTATTCAAAGGGATCTTGTGTTCCCCTTCCATGGATTTGTACCGTTCCTTCGTGCCAAACGAGCACACCAGCAGCAGTATCATAGCGAGCGCGCCGTAAATTATTGAGATTTTTCCGAAACTCATTATCTCGAGAAGCTTAGGTGTAACGACCGCTATCAGAGCCATTATAGGAACGACGCAAAGAAACCTCACCGCGCTCAGACTCTCCTTTTCATGTTGATTTACGGTTATCAGCGAGATAAGCGTGTTATACGAGACATTCCCCATCGTATATACTATGGCTGACAAAAAGAAGTATGTAAGGTAGGCATAGATGATCTTGTCGTTGTTATTATAGGTTTGCGGCACATTGAATAGCAACACCATCGCTATCATCATGAATGGAGCTGAAATCGCTATCCATGGTCTTACCTTCCCCATGCGAAGGTTTGTCTTATCTATTATCCATCCCATCACCAAAGTAGCCAGACCATCGAAGAGCCTGATTATCAGCATCATTGTTCCCACGGCCGCCGCAGCGATTCCGGCATAGTCGGTGTAATACAATATTAAAAATGAACCAATCGTAGCCCAAACGAAGTTGCACCCAACATCTCCCAGCGCATATGCAATCTGCTCCCCAAACCTAACTCTTTCATTTTTCATAATTATTCCTCTAATTAATTCGCATTTTTAACTATCGCGTTCAACTGAAATGTTTCACGGGGAAGGTCTCTGCACAGACGGCTTTGGCGGCGTCAATACCTATCAACTCCCCGCCCGCGATCATTTGACTCAAAAGATTGCCGATTACAGTTGCTTCAGCGGGACCCGCCAATACAGGCAGTCCCGTTTTTTGTGCGGTAAGCATATTAAGATAATTATTCTGGCTTCCACCGCCCACTATGTGAATTGCGGTAATTTTTTTCCCCGTAACTGCTTTGAGCTCTATAATTGATTCCGCATAAGCTTTTACAAGACTATTAAAGAAGATTTTGAGTACCTGACCGTCTGTTTCCGGCACCCTCTGACCAGTCTGCGAACACTCGCCTTTAATTGCTTCTATCATATTGGGCGCAATAAGATACCAGATACTTCTCACATTGATAACGCTGCTTATGTCCTCAGCCTCCATGGCCATCTGTGTAAGTTGTGTGTAATCGTGCTTGTTGCCCAGATCGGATTTGATCCCATCAAGTATAAACATGCCAAGGATGCCTCTGATCACCCTATAGCGTCCGGCATATGCGCCTTCATTGGTAAATTCCGCTTTCATTGCTTCCGGAGTGTTGATCGGGTTATCACTCATCATTCCCAGCAGGCTCCATGTGCCGCTTGAAATATACACTCCGTCGTCTTTAGTAGGCACAGCCATGTACGCGCTAGCCGTGTCATGCGATATGGGCAACACGATAGGGCAGTCAAATCCAACTCTGTTTCTTACATTATCGGAGATCTTGCCTACGATTTCACCTGGTTTGTGCAGTTTTATAAAAATATTTTTGGGTAAGCCAACCCTTTCAATCAATTCCTCGTCCCAAGTTTTTGTTTTTAAATTAATAAGCCCAGTGGTCGTAGCATTTGTATATTCCTCCTTAATGATACCGGTCAATCTGTAGTTTATGAACGACGGTATCATAAGTACCGTGCCAACTTGTTCCCATACATCGGGATGATTGGTCTTGATCGTCATAAGCTGATAAATAGTGTCTCCTGGCATTCTACTGATTCCGGTTCTATCATAGAGTTCGGTATATGGTATGACCTTTTCCACCTCGGACATCATTGTCAACATGCCCATCTCATCACGATAATCCGCAGCGTTGCCCAACAAGCTCCCCTTCTTGTCCAGCAAAACATAGTCCATACCCCAACTGTTTATTCCCATCATACAGGGTATCTTGCCTGTCGCTTTACACGCCTCCATACCCTTGATGACGTTTTCGACCAATGCATCGCTGTCCCAATACCATTTCGATTGCTTTTGCTCATCGTGCGTCTTAAAGCGATAGATTTCTTCCATAACGATTTTCCCGTTTTCGATGTGGCCAAGCATATGCCGTCCGCTAGAAGCGCCAATGTCAACTGCGAGATAGTAATTCATGGTTACCTCCTTAAAATATTTGATAAGACAATGCTTTTTTGGATATGAAAATAGGGAAGTGCCGCTTACATACCGGTCTTGCGGATCTCGCGGATCAGCCCCACGATCTCGGCCGGCAGCGGCTTGACCGGTTTGGCAGTGCCGAGAGCGAGGCAGTAGATGCGGCAGACCTTCTCCATGAACTCGGTGTGGAGCAGGGCCGATTCAAGGTTCGGTCCCAGGGCCAGCGCTCCATGATTCTCCATGATATAGCAGAGGCAGCCGTTATCGAGTTTTCCGGCGACATTCGCGGCTAGCTCCGGGCTTCCGGAGAGACCATACGGCACGACGTCGATCACCTCGCCGATAGCGAAGGCCACCTCGTCGAAGAGGGTCGGCACCGGCTCGTGAATCACGGCGAAGACGCTGGCGAAGATCTGATGGGTGTGCACCACGGCGTTCACGCCGGGACGGTTCTTATAGACCGCGATATGCAGGCTGCTTTCCACGGAGGGTTTTAGGGTGCCTTCCGCGACGCTGAGATCGAAATTCAACACGCACATGTCCGCCGGGCTCAAGGTTTTATAGGAAGCTGTAGAGGGGGTGATGACGATGCGCTCTTCGCCGGGCAGGCGCACCGAGACATTACCACCCGTGCCCGTCAGGGTCCCGAAAAATCCATGCTCTGATAGCCAGCGACTGGTCTCAAGCACGTTTTCTTTATAGGTTTTGTAATTTGACATAGATAAAGATTATCCTCCTTTTGCTATTCATTAAATTAACGATATTAAATTAATTCATATGTTTTATAATGTAAAACATATGAATTAATTGGGCCGAGCAACTGACCTGCCGCTGAAGAATCTACAATATGTTAAGTTAGAATGCTACCATTTTATTTGTGATAGGCTTATATTCTTTTCGCTCGTTCATTTCCAGTTGCTATACGTAACATATTCAGTATTTCAAAGATAATGTATGAAAGCTTCAAATCCATCAATTCTCGAATCTAATCTTTCCCGTGTCTTTCAGTTTGTAGCCGGTGAGATTTTGCGACAGGCTTCAATTGTTTTCTCCGATAGTGGTTTTGGTTATTTTCTGTAGAAAGTTTATACTCGCCGCAATGGTGATGACGAACATTTTGATCACTCCTCTCAAGTTACTTTCCCCCGGAATTCATCATCAGTGCCGAATAGAATTAGTAGACGATGATATAATCTGCAGAAAACCAACGACAGAGAAGAGGTTTTCATTTTTTGATGAATGGCTGGCGCAATCGATATGGGGGGCTCAAGAAACAAATATTCCATGCCAAATACACCGATCTGCCGTTAATTATACGCAATCCGACAGTTGTGAAATGAGTATTAAAAAATGTTTTCAGAGCTTGACACTGGCGTAAGAATGTCTTATGTAAAGAAGCAAATCTATAAATCAAATATAAGATATTCTTATTTAGGGAGGTTCTCATGAAGCCTGAAAGAATGGGGGGAGTTTTGTATGAGAGACTTGTTAAGGCACGGGAGTCTGCGGGCTTTTCCATCACCGAAGCTGCTGATAAATTTGGATTCAAAAATTATCAGACGTTATCTTCGATAGAAAAAGGCTCGAGAAACATCACCGCCGATGAACTGATCAAAATGGCTCGTTTATACGGCAGGAGTCTGGATTTCTTCTTCGAATCGGATGTTTTACCCGAACCGACACCCCTGTGGAGAAAGATAGAAATAAGTGATGTCAAACAAGAACAACGGCAATTTCTTTTATTCCTTGAACGATACAGTGACTTGGAAAATCTCCTCGGTCTAAAGCAGAGTTGGGCGGAGATTCGATCACCCTTTGGCCGCGATGACTTTGCGAACGATGAATTTGCCGTTGCGGATAAACTGGGCGCACACATTCACCAAATACTGGATCTGGGATCACGACCAGCCTGTAATTTGCTCAATGTCCTCGAAACTAAATCGCGCTTTAAAATCCTTCATGTCCCCCTGAAAGAAGGTGTTTCCGGCGCTAGTATCGTTGATGATACGTTGGGGGTGGGTATGCTGATCAATGCGAAGGATGCTCCCTGGCGGAGAAATTTTGATCTTGCCCATGAATTATTCCACATTGTTACGTGGCATATCTTTTCCGCAAAGGAAATCGGCGACGGTACAAAAAAAACGAAACCGGAACAATATGCCAATGCCTTTGCAGCAAGTCTCCTGCTTCCGGAAGCTCAACTTATGGAAGCACTTACAGCAATATCAATAAACAGTGAAATTAAAAAAGTTGATATCATCGAACTTGCAAAGGAGTTTGGTGTATCAACGGAATCGGTCTTATGGCGACTCGTAACCCTCAAAAAAATCAAGAGAGGGCAGGTTCAGAAAATTCTTGATGATTCCACATTCAGATCACTTGACCGTTCGATACGTCGAGACCTGCATGAGAAAATTGATCCTTCCAAATTTCCCGCCCGTTATATATCTCTTGCATGCAGATGCCTGATGGAAGGAAAAATTTCGCGTGGTACGTTTGCGGAGTTTCTCGAAATCGATAGGTCTGAAGTGGACGACTATCTCTCTGAGATGGGATTCGCGGAAGAAAATTATGAAAAGATTGCTGTTGCTTGATGCCGATGTGATTATGGATCTTCATACACTCGGCTTGTTTGAGAAAATCACAAAAGCATACAGGGTATTTGTCGCCAGAACTGTTATTGATGAAGCTCGGTATTTCAAAAGAGGAGGCAAAAAGCACAAAATAGATATTGGTGACAGCGTTACGATCATTGATGGTGTTGATCTTGAAAGCTTGAAAGAGGTTCAAGCTGAAGCAAAAGAAGCATGGCTTGGCATTGATCCCGGCGAATTGGAGTCAATTGCATACCTGAGCATAGCTGAAGAGGAAGTACTGTTCTGTACTTGTGATAAAGCAGCAATAAAACTCATTTCATATATGGAACTTGAAAAGAAATCGATAAGTGTGGAAAAAGCTGTAAGAGGGGCAGGGCATCACGAGAAGAATCTATACCCGAGACATTTTGAAAAAATGTTTAAGGAATGTATTAAGGATGGCAAAACCCGACGCATTCAATTTAAAAAGCTGACCTGAGATTTTCTTCACAAAAGGAGGGGTCATGGCGAAGAAAATAACAGACATTCCCAGTAAAGCATGACGATATGAAGTTGGTCTTATGCGATCCGACAGTTGTTAAGTGAGTGTTTGCGATGAGGTAATTCGGGGGACACAATACTAAATTATTGACAAGTAAATAATGAGGGCAACGTTGCCACTGACTTTTGTTGCTGGTTGCCAATCGTAGCCGGGGAGATTTTTCATCAGGCTTCAATTGTTTCTCCGATAGTGGTTTTGGTTATTTTCTGTAGGAAGTTTCTACTCACCGCAATGGTGATGACGAACATTTTGATCACTTCTCTCAAGTTACTTTCCCCCGCAGAGGGCTTTGAGCATGGCGATGTCATCCGGTGCAAGTTCGAGGGAATCGGATTGAATGAGCCGGTACATAATGGCTTCAGGATTATCGCTGTGATGTAATCCCAGGGAGTGTCCAAGTTCATGTGCGAGGAGTCGGATCAGCCTGTTGCGATTACTGCCTTGATCTGTAAAATTTTCCAGTTCCCCATTTTGCCGCCATTTATTCATTGACATACAACCCCGTATTCCTTATACCTTTTGTGTGAAGAAAGAAGTCCTTGTCCAAAAGGTCTGAAAAGTCGATTGCTCCTGTTCTTAAATCCTTCACTACAGCCTGCCCAAGGAGGGTTCTTGTGGTACGTCGAATAGCGGGAATGTTTTTTATCTTGATTCTGTTTTCAGGTGTCAACTTGTACGCGGGACAGACGGTCAGCATTTTCTGGGCCGAATATGACGGAGATACGCCGGAATACACGCAACAGCTTGAAAAAGCGTTCGAAGGGGCGCACCCGGATATAGATTTGAAGATTATACGGACGAGCTGGAACAATCTTCACGATCGCCTGGTCACCTCCATCAAGGACAAGAATGAGCCGGACCTTTCCGTGATCGGGACACGATGGCTCCTGGAATTCGAAGATCTGGATGTGCTGGAACCTATCGAACAACACCTGAACAAGTCGCTTCTCGATAACATCGATCCCTCATCCATGGAGGGGAAGATCGACGCCACCCTTTATGGCCTTCCTGTGGCTATGGGAACCCGGATAATGTATTATCGACCGGATCTGGTGGGAGACCCCCCGGCTACTTTCGAAGAGCTTAGGGAAAAGGCAAAGAGGGCGCACCACCCTCCCGGGGTATACGGCGTGGGGATGGTAGGGCGAAGATACGTGGAAAATACGGACTTTGTCTATTACCTGTACGCCAATGGCGGAGACTATTTCCATACAAACGAAAACGGCTCCATCGGGGCGAGCGCATTGACTGCCCAGGCCGCGATTACAGCTCTCACCTTTATGAATGACCTGGTCAATAAAGACAAGATTACACAGCCGGACGTGGGGTCTTATGGCCGGGATGAGGTTCAGGATCTGTTTCTTGCCGGGAAGCTGGCGTTTTTTTTCGGGGGCGGTCAGACCGCGTCGTTGTTGAAGAAAAAGGAAGTCTCCTTTAAATGGGACGTGGCCCAGATTCCGGCCTTTGCCGGGCATGAAAAATCCAGTCTTTTAGTCACCGATTCCATTGTCATGTTCAAACGGTCCAAAAATAAGAAGGCCGCTGCCGATTTTCTGGCGTTTTTCTACAAAGACAAGTGGCGTCTCGGCTTCGATAAGAACACCGGCTTTCCCCCCGTCACAAAATCTTTAGGAAACAATGAGGCCTTTCAGAGCCCGGTTTACAAAACCATGGTAGCTTCCACCCCCGGCGCCAAGGGATGGCCTCTAATCGCCGAATGGCCCCGGGCGAACGACATCATATGGGAAGCGATCGAAAACATGTTCCAGGGTGATGCCGCGCCAAAGGACGCGCTTGTCCGTGCGGCACAGAAAATCGATCACCTGCGGAAAGAGTAGGGGCGGGGTCTCAACATTTGACACATTGATTCGCTTTTGACAGCAGAGATGCATTAGAAAAAAGAGTCGCTGTTGACCCCATAAGGAGCCGATCAGGATGAGCATCAGGACAAAGATACTGACACTGTTTCTGGGACTATTTATATTCTCTTTCGGGTTGGTGGGATACATCGCCTTTACCACCATAGAAGACATCGGTGGTTGTGCCGTGGAAAATAACACCAGTCTGGGGGAAAACGCCATCACGGACAGCACAGAGGCCCTTGAAAATCTGGGTGCACAGATAATAGAGCACATCGCACGGGACGTCGCCAACGACTGTGGTGATTTCATCAAGTCTCATCCCCACATGACCATTGGAGACTTACAATCAGATAGTATGTTACAGGGCCTGGCGATTCGACCAGTCGGCGCAACAGGATATACCTGCCTCTATGAAAAGCAGACGGGGATCATGAGATTTCACCCCAATTCGAAACTCATCGATTTTAGAATGGAAGGATTAAAAGAAAAACTCTCGTCATGGTGGGAAATATTCGAGCCGAGCCTCGATGGTTCCACTGTCGGAGGATACTATGACTGGGAGGAATTCGATGGTTCTATTCGCAAGAAATTCATGTATATGGTTCCCGTCAAAGGAACGCAGTACATGGTGGCGGCCACCACATATATCGACGAATTTTCGAAACCCGTGGAGGAAACAAAAAAAAAGATTGCCGCCGTTACCCGCGCAACCGGTGAACGCATCCATCAACGCTTGCAGAGGATGGAAAAGATCTTTGTCGGAATATTCGTTATGATACTGCTCGCCGTATTCGGCCTGACCTTTTTCCTTTCGCGCCTGATAACGAATCCAATCGTGGCACTCAAACACGGGGCTGCCGCCATCGGTGGCGGGGACCTTGACCATCGGGTCGCGGTAAAAACGGGAGACGAACTCCAGGACCTTGCCCGTTCACTCAATAAAATGGCCGTCGATCTGAAGGAATATATGGAGGAATTGCGCGTCACGACGGCTGAGAAGGAACGAATGACAAAGGAGCTGGAAATCGGGAAAGGGATCCAGCAGAGCTTTCTCCCCGAATCAAATCCCGAAATCCCGGGGATTGATATAGCGGCATTCAATGTCCCCGCATTAGAAGTTGGGGGCGATTTCTATGATTTTATCCCCATTACAGAGGATCGATGGGGACTTGTCATAGCCGATGTATCGGGGAAGGGTGTTCCGGCGGCGCTTTTCATGGCCATATCCCGCACATTGATCCGTGCCCACACGACGAGTAATCGCACGGCCGTTGAGGCCGTCACAGAGGCAAACCGCATGATTTGTGAAGATTCCAAGTCCTGCATGTTTGTCACCCTCTTCTACGCAATTCTGGATTCAAAGAAGAAGACCCTCACCTATGTCAATGCCGGACACAATCCGCCGCTGCTCTTTCGTGGTGGATCTGTCGATATAGCGCTCCTGAAGGCAAAGGGAATCGCCCTGGGTGTTATTGAAGAGGTGGAACTGGAGGAGGTGGAGATCCAACTGACGGATGATGACATTGTCGTACTCTACACAGACGGCGTGACTGAAGCAATCAATGAAAAGGAGGAGGACTTCGGCGAAAAAAGACTCATAAATGTCATCCAGGAGAATCGAGGCCTGCCCGTCGGTGATATAATCGACCGTATCCGGGATGAAGTTATCGCCTTCGCCGGAGACCAGCCGCAGTTCGATGATATCACCTTGATGGCACTAAAGACGAAGCGGCAGATGTAAATTCCAGGGACGCAATACCAAATTATTGACAATATTGGAATGAATTACGGTTGAGCTTCAGGAGAAGGACTATCAGGAACTTCGTCAGCATGAACGAACAGGCAGACCATTTGGCAGTGATTTGCTCATTGATAAGCTGATGCACTGTTAGGGAAACAGCCTCGTAAGAAAGAATGACCGGGGTAAATGGTCCATGGAAAAAGATGGAGGGTGAATAATTTAGTATCGCGTCCCCGGAACTTCTAAGCTGTGGGATGCTTCCTGAGTATCTGATTTCCGATAACGGTGAAAACAGTTTCTCCTTTTTGATTAAGGCCTGTATATTTGAAGCGGATCGGGCCTCGGTCGTGGTTTTTTTTAGACGTGCCTATTTCCAGAACCTCGCCGACTGCGTAGAGCGTGTCTCCGGGTCTGACGGGTTTGAGCCATCGAAGTTCATCAAAACCCGGGGACCCGAGATTGTTGGATAATACGCCTGTCATTATAAACAGCTTGAATGTCAGCGCAACCGTGTGAAGTCCGCTGGCAATGAGTCCCCCGAAAATCGAATTCTCTGCTTCTACGACATTGGTATGAAATGACTGAGGATCAAACTGCATTGCGAAATCGATTATCTGGCTCTCTGTAATTGTCATTCCAGGTGATTCAAACCTGTCTCCAACATTAAAGTCTTCAAAATAAAGATTGGTCATAAATTGATCCCCCTGTGATCCATCTGACGATTATATGCGCACCATACTGTTCTTAATCCTTTTCCAGACACTGAACTTTGATGAACTCGTAAAAAGTCGAAAAGTACCATTTTTCGTCATTTCGACGAAAGCCGGAATCCAGTAGCGTGGGGCCTCTGTGCCCCACATATTGGTTGCCCACAGAGCAGCTACATGGTCGAACGGTCTATGACCTCGAGAGCGTTTTCTTCGAGAACACGCACCGCGAATATAAGCATTCGGAATCTCTCGTCCCTGGTATGGCCGTGGTAAAAACGGTAATATATCTGCTGAGCTATAACCGCAAGTCTGAAGATCCCGAAGCACAGATAGAAATCAAAATTGTCGATGGAGATGCCCGACTTTTCCGCGTATCTGTCAACCAGTTCATTTCTGGTAAGCATCCCCGGCATATTTGTTGGCAGCATCCGTGCTGCCTGTGCGTTTTGAGAATCGTCCTGTTGCACCCAGTAGGCCAGGGAACTGCCAAGGTCCATCAGGGGATCGCCGATGGTTGCCATTTCCCAGTCCAGAATGCCGATGATCTTCAGGGGATCTTTCGGTGAGAGTACAAGATTGTCGAGTTTGTAATCATTATGAATAATGGCAACCCTCTTTGTTTCGGCCGGTATCTTTTCGTGCAACCATTTCATTACCCGTTCAAAATCGGGTGCGTCGTCTGTCGTGGCTGCCCTGTAGCGGGCGCTCCAGCCCTCCACCTGTCTGTTTACGTATCCTGATGGTTTTCCGAAATCCTCAAGCCCAGCAGCGACATAGTCTATGGAGTGAAGTTCGCAGTGCAGGTCAAGAATATTTTCGCACAGACGGCGTGCCTGCTCAGGTGTAAAGGTAAACCCCTTCGGGAGATCTTTTCGCAGAATAATTCCGGGGATGCGTTCCATTATATAAAAGGGGCAGCCGATAACAGATTCGTCTTCGGTATATACAATCGGTTTCGGGCAGTAGGGAAAGATCGGATGCAAGGCGGATAGTATCCGGTATTCCCTTCCCATATCATGAGCGGTTTTTGCCTTCGTGCCGAATGGAGGCCGCCTCAGCACGAGATCACGGCTGCCGGCCCTGATCAGATAGGTAAGATTGGAGAAACCGCTCGGAAACTGTTCTATATGCAGTTTACCTCCAACCTCCGGTGCGTGGTCCTTCAGGAATTCCTCTATTTTCTTCGCGTCAAGTCCTTCATCCGTCCTCACCTTTACGGGTTTGTCTGTTATGTCCATAGTTTCCTCTCGATCTCTAATTTTTCCCAGGTAAGAGGTACGACTCTATAAAATCCACAAGGAATAGGGAATAGTCTTCAACTGTGACTTTTTTCCCCTCATACTTCCATCTTTTGAGGTACCAGTCCTGAAGAGTTGCCTTGATTGCCGCCGACGCAAGACCGGCATCAATGGGGGAAAAGATTCCGGAAGATATCCCCTCTTCAATTATGTCCAGAAACATCTTCTCCGTGGCAAGCTCAGATTCTATAGCCATTTTGTGTTCCGCTCTTTTAAGGTTCTTCGTTTCCATGTAGGAAAAGTAGAACCAGGGCTGCATGACCTCGCTCAGGTACAGATGGGTCTGCACAGTGGTCCTGAGTTTTTGACGGGGATTGTCAATGTCGGACGCGCAATCAGTGAGTATCTTTATGACGACCGTTCTCCCCTGTTTCTGTATCATGTCGAGGAGATCATCCTTGCTTGAAAAGCAGTTGTACAGAGCCCCCATGCTGAGTCCTGTTCCGGCGCTCAGGTCTCTCATACTCATGGTGGAGAACCCCTTTTTATTGCTTATGGCCAGCGCAGCGTCGAAGATCTTTACGAGGTTTCTGACAGCCACGTCTTCTTTCTTGATCTTGATCTTTTTCCTGTTATCGAGGAAAAATCTCCTGCATATATCCTCTTTGGATATGTGTACAAGGTCTTTAAACGCGTCAAATTTCAATTCAGATTTCCTCAGATCCCGTCGGTGGCTATGCGGTATCTATCTGACGTCTTTGCCTTCGTATTTTCTCAGGATTTTCCTCGCGACCGACATCTTATGCACCTCGTCAGCGCCGTCATATATCCTTGCTGCGCGCTCATGCCTGTAGAAGAATGGAATTATTACATCGTCGGTCATCCCGAGGCCGCCGTGCACCTGCAGGGCCGTATCTGTGACTTTCTGCAACACATTGGCCACGAAGAACTTTATAAGCGCTATGTCTTCCCTTGCCTCCTTGACTCCGAGCTCTTCGATCTTCCACGCGGCATTGAGTGTCATCAGACGCGCGGCCTGAATATTTGCGGCGCACTCCGCGATCCATGACTGTATTATCTGCTTGGTGGCAAGTGTTTTTCCATCACGGGATATCATTCTTTCGGAGGCCCTCTTGCACATAAGGTCAAAGACCCTGTTGCATATGCCGATCCATCTCATGCAATGGTGTATTCTGCCCGGTCCGAGGCGCTCTTGGGCGATTACGAATCCATGTCCTTCAGGCCCCAGAAGATTTTTCTGCGGCACACGGCATGACTGGAGCAATATCTCACTGTGGGACATGAAGTCGTCACCTACATGGCCCATTACCGGTATATTCCTTACGAGATTGAACCCGGGGGTGTCTATCGGGACAATTATCATGCTGGCCTGCATATAAGGCGAGGCGTCGGGATTGGTAACCGCCATGACGATTGAAAAGCTGGCTCCGTCTGCCGCGGTTGAGTACCACTTCTGGCCGTTGATGACATAATCATTCCCATCCTTGACGGCAGTAGTGTCCATCATTACGGGGTTGGACCCGGCCAGTTCCACTTCAGTCATCGAAAAGCAGCTTCTTATCCTGCCATCTACCAGCGGTCTGAGGTATTCCTCTTTTTGTTCATCTGTGCCATGAAGGTGCAGTATCTCTATGTTGCCTGCGTCCGGTGCATGGCAGCCGAAAATAAAATGTCCGATAGGAGATCTTCCAAGAGATTCCGACACAAAGGCGTGTTCAACAAGGTTAAGGCCCATACCGCCAAATTCTTTGGGGTGGTTGGGCGCCCACAGCTCCATCTGTTTGACCATCTTTCTTTTGTCCTCAAGGACGGGCAACATCTCCCGGAAGGTCTTGGTCAAAAGCTCCGGTTCAAGGGGGATAATCTCTTTTTCTACAAACTCATCCATCATCCCTGTTATTGTCTGTATCTTTTCAGGAACACTGAAATCCATGGCAGATCTCCTCTAAAAATGGTTTAAAATTTTATAAATCCCGCATAAGTCAACGGTATGTTATGATATTCTTATCATTTTTCAACTCAAGATGGGATATCTCATTAAAACCTGCAAGGGCAACGTCGCTGTTGTTACAGGCAAAACGTGTGATAGATGTATTGATGATCTGCCAGCTGAGTTTGATTGTGTGTTCATTGGACAGCCCGAGGTATTTCTGCATTGTCGCGGCTATGGGGCCGCCCGAGGTGAACAGCAAAATCTTTTCCCCCTCGTTATGTCTTGACATGATTTCTGTAATCCCCTTCCACACCCTCGATGAAAATGTGTCCCACGATTCGATACCCGGCTTCTCAAAATCGCCCGAAACCCATCGCAGCATTGCCACTTCGAAGATTCGCTTGAAGGATTGATCGTCGGTGTATATCCTTTCCAGATCATCTTTCAGAGACGGATTCTCGCTGACCATGTCGGTGATTTGAGATACTACAATGGCATGAGCGTCAAGCTCGTTGAGGGCTTCACACAGAGAAGGCTCCGGCACATCAATGCCGCATTCCTTAAAACAACGGATGACCTCTTGCGCGGTTGCCTGCTGGCGTTGCAGTGTCCAGGAATACAATGCGTCGGCGCGCAGTCCAGTATTGATCAGATGATCTGCGAGGATGCCGGCCTGTCGCAAACCTTTTTCGGAAAGCTTGTCATAATTATCATCCCCGAATGATGCCTGCCCATGTCGTATCATATATATTACACTCATGGAGAACTGTATAAAACACAAGGGTGGACATGTCAATAAAAATAGAGCGAACGTTCGCTTTTTGCTTGAAATATAATGTCCGGTCGATTATCCTGCGGACATGACAGGCCTTGGAAATTGGGGGCATACCGGCATGAGGAGCAGAGGCGATGGAGATACTTGTATGCGTTAAACAGGTTCCTGATAATGAAGGGACAATCGATATTAACGATAAGGGCACGTGGATAACGTGCGGAGGCACCTTCAGGATGAACCGTTTTGACGAATTCGCTCTCGAGGAGGCTGTTCGCACAGGCGAAGAGATTCCGGGTACAGTGATCGAAGTCGTCTCTGTTGGTCCGGGCAGGGTGGTCTCGACGCTCAGGAAAGCCCTGGAGAGAGGAGCAGCGACGGCGACACATATTCTCGTGGAAAACGAAAGATATGTGAGCCCCTTTGAGACAGCATCACTCATAGCGTCCTATGCGGTGACCGGACACTACGATCTGATTATTACCGGCATTATGGCTGAGGATGATATGAACTGCCAGACAGGGCAGATGATAGCAGCTATACTCAAAATCCGGTGCGCGACATCGGTTATACATCGCGGACCAGTCAGGGATGGCGCATCCGTTTACATTGAACGTGAAATTGAAGAAGGGCAGAGGCTCTGCGGGGAAGTCGAACTGCCGGCGGTAGTCACCGTGCAATCGGGTATAAACCGACCGAGATATCCTGCCCTTTCCAATGTTCTGAGGGCAAAAAACCAGGAGAACAGGACAATCGACGCAGGCGACTTGTGGAAGGGTGATGTAAGTGATGAACTGATTTCCATGCGGCGACCGGAGGTATCGACAAAGGGGATATTCCTTGAGGGTGGCAGGGATGAGAAGGCCCGCGCACTTATAAAGATTCTGCACGAGAGGGCGCTGATATGATTTTCGCGGCGCGGGGGTATGAGTCATGGAAGAGATGATTGCCATAATCGCTGAGCTGTCTCGAGGCGGATTTACCAGGGCAACTTATGAGGTAATATCGTTCGCCCGCGAACTCGGATCGGCCGGCTCGAGACCGGTAATAATTATTCCCGGGAAGAACGTCCGTGAATTGGCGGAACAAATCGCGTGCGCATCGGGTATTGATGCGATCGGCATAGAGGCCGAGGCCCTTGACCTGTACAGCGCCGAACCCTTCAAGTCGGCCATTCTTAACGTCCTGCAAGACATGAACGCCGCATATGTCTGTCTGCCCCACAGCGTCATGGGTTTTGACCTGGCACCGGGGCTTGCTGTAGATCTCGGTGCTGCGTGCATCACGGCTGTTGAGGAAATACGCGAAGATGAAGAGGGGACTTATTTTACAAGGTCCATGTGGGGCGGGAAAATACGTGCGGAACTTGTTCCAGTAACGCAAAGGACAGTACTTACCGTGTTGCCCGGAGCATGGACAGCCTTCGTTGAAGAATCAGGTCTTGCGGGATTGGTGCGCGTAGTTAAGGCAGACCCTGTATCGGGTGCGTCAGAAATAACACTCAAGGAAGCGCCCGGAGAAAGAGAATCGGAACTGACGGCAGCCGATGTTATTGTATCAGCCGGGAGGGGCATAGGGAAGGAAGAGAATCTGGGTATGATCCGGAAGCTGGCCGGCATATTTGCCCGGGGGGCGGTAGGCGCGTCAAGAACCGTGTGCGATCTTGGGTGGCTTGAGTATAAACACCAGATAGGATTTACAGGAAAAACCGTTTCACCCGGATTATATATCGCGTGCGGTATATCAGGGGCCATTCAGCACATATCCGGCATGAAGGACTCGCAGATGGTGATTGCTATAAATATCGACCCCGACGCACCCATTTTCGGGGTAGCCGACTATTGCATAGTGGAGGATCTGACCGAATTCATCCCCGCTCTTCTCGAACTGATGGAGACTTGCCCCATTTCCTAATTGTCATCTCCGGGTAAAACTTGAGCATCGGGCGTTACGCTGTTATCTACTTCAGGCTTTATATTTGTTGGTTCATATCTGTCAGAACCGCCCCTTAGACGTTTCCGGATCATACTCGGACCCTTTTTGCCGCCTCTGAACTTGGTAACTGGATCGGTACCTATCGCTGCTTTGCCGTCAGAGGCAATCTTTTTAGATTGCAATTTCATATCAGGAACCTTTTTGCCGGCATATAATTTACATGGAGCCGCATTGAGGAACAGAGTGAATAATAACAATATGCCCACGCACAAAAACACTTTTGATACTTTCATATCCTGTCCTTTCCATTTCAATTAAATTAGTATTTTTTTTATATATTATTGACTTGCCAGCTCAAAAACGTCATCGACGTCGCATCCAGCACAACTGCCGGGTACCTTTTTAAGATAAACTTGTCAACCTTAAAGTGGAGGGCGGAGGGAGTGGGCAACTCATTCAATATCCGGAAAGCTTGGTTTCTCTTTAGACAGGAAGGCCGATATTCCATGATAGCATTCTCCCGATGTGATAAGGGTAATAGCACTTTTTGTTTCCAGCTCGAGTGCCTCCTGCATGGGCACATCGCAGGCTGATCGAATTACCTCCAGTGCACAACGGACTGCGCGTGGCCCGTTGCCGGCAATTGTCTCAGCCAGTTCGATGGATTCCTCAAGGACCTTGCCAGGGGAGCTTACTTGATTGATTAATCCGAGAGTAAGCGCTTCCCGGGCCGTGACCTTTCTGGCAGTGAGTATCATATGTGAGGCCTTTGCCGGACCAACCAGTCGGGCAAGCGTCGCTGCTCCACCCCAGTCCGGCATTAGTCCCAGACGGACTTCCGAGAAACTGATGACCGCATCAGGGTCCATAACCCTCAAGTCACATCGAACCGCAAGCTCTGCACCCCCTCCATAAGCCATGCCATTGATGGCGGCGATAACAGGAACGGGTAGAGTGACCAAATCGTCAACTGCGAGACGAATATGCCTTATTAATTTTTCGACAGGGGCGCGATCATGCTTCTGAACCGCATCAATCAGGTTGGAGACTTGCGGGTTATCGATATTGACGTCAAAGCCCGCGCTGAAGGCCTTATCGCCGGCACCTGTAAGCACAATAACCCGCGGCAGCTTTTCCCGCAACTTTGCCACCACCCGCTCAAGTTCAGACCACATTGTCTCATTAAAAGTGTTCATCCTTTGCGGGCGATCGATAGTGATAACCGCGACGTGATCCATAAATTCAATACGCATACCATACTCTGACATTGTCCACCCTTTCAGTTAAATTAAAATTATTGATACATCAGCCACTCGTTGAGTGGTGAGTGGCATTCACTCTCCCGTATATTCACCCTTTACCCGCAGGCTTTCAAGCTCATCCTCTTCGAGTTTCCTGTATGCTATCTTTCCAACAAGAGTTTGTGGAAGTTCGCTGCGGAATTCCACCTCTCTCGGGCAGCTCCATTTGATCAGGGATTGTCTGCAGTGGGTTATGAGCTCCGTCTTCATTTCCTCTGTTTCTTTTGAAGGATCCTTCATGATCACGAAGGCCTTGACTTTTTCCACCTGTTCCCTGTCAGGCACTCCTATAACGCATGCATCCTTCACATCCGGGTGGCCGTAGAGGATATCTTCCACCTGCGCGGGATATACATTCATTCCGGATGACTTTATCATCCGTTTCAGCCTCAGCTTGAAATAGAAGAATCCATCCTCGTCCATGCTGGCGATGTCACCGGTATGAAGCCAGATCCTTCCGTCGGAATGTGTTTTAAGGGTATCGGCGGTTTCTTCCGGCTGATCAAGGTATCCGAGCATAACCGCCGGACCGCTGACACACAGTTCTCCATCCTCGTCCAGCGGGGCCTCTTCTGTAGTATCCTTTTTCACCACCTTTGCCAGCATATCCGGGAATGGTATACCGACGCTTCCTTCTCTGTAATCATTCAAGGGGGTAGCCATAATGGCAGTAACCGCTTCGGTCAGGCCATAACCTTCGAGCAGCTTTACTTTGCCTCCTCCCTCGCTGACTGTCTTTTCGAATTTCTCTTTTACCACTCTTGGAAGAGTGTCGGCGCCGCTGAAGGTAGCCTTCAGGCAGCTTAGGTCGGCGCTTCTGAAGTCGGGATTACGGCACAGGGCTTCGAACAGTGTCGGGACGCCCACCATTAATGACGGCTTCTTGTTTTTGATGAGTTTTGCGACAGTCTCGGGTGTAAAGGTGGGAACAAGGATACTTTTTGCCCCCCCCATGAAAGCGGCATTAACGCATACCCCCAGGCCGAAACCGTGGAATATCGGGAGGATGGCAAGTATGGAAGCGCCTCCCTCTGTGTCTTTCATTTTCCCCCACTCTGCCACCTGCATGCCTTCACTTATGAAGTTCATATTAGAGAGCATGATACCCTTCGGAACGCCTGTGGTGCCGCCGCTGTAAAGAATTACCGCGAGATCGTCAGTGTCCACTTTGACCGCAGGCGCCAGCGGGTGATCCTCTCTCATCAGATCTTTCCACCATCTGACCCTTGAATCTCCGGGGACCCTGGGTATTTTTCTCCCCTTGGTGATATAAAAACCGAACCTTTTCAATGGAGGAAGGTAGTCGCCTATCTTTGTCAGGATGAGGGTCTCAACGCCGGTGTTACTGAGGATCTTGTTGAAGACGCCGTAGAACACGTCGAGCGTCATGGCAAATTTGCTCTTGCTGACATCCAGATAAAACTCTATCTCGCTGGCAGTGGAGAGTGGATGGATCATACTTGCAACAGCCCCGAGTTTGTTTGCCGCGTAAAAGCAGATGATACCCTGCGGTGTTGTGGGCATGGAGATGGTAATGCGGTCGCCCCTCTTGAGGCCGATAGCTGCGAGGGCGTTGGCAAATCTTTCTATCTCACCGGCAAACTGTATGTATGTAGAGGTGTATCCCATAAAATCATAGGCTACGGAATCCGGGTATTCTTCGACGGAACGCATAAGAGACTCGAACATGCTGATTCTGGGATAATCAAGGGTTTCAGGGACGTCCCCATAGAATTTAAGCCACGGTTTCTTTTCATACATAACATCGCCCTCCTTACATTTTTGTCAACCAACTTTGTCTGCCCCTTTGCTCTGGAAAAGTCAATACAAAAAAACAGGTGACAGTTGTATTGTAATATGTTACCAGTTTTTCGCTTGGTTATGATTTGAAAGCTTTGTAGAAAGTCCCAAAACCGTCATACCGGACTTGATAACCCTGCCCCGTACTTGATACGGGGGTATCCAGAAGTTGCTGAATCTACTGGATTCCGGCTTTCGCCGGAATGACGGAAAGCGGCATTTTTTGACTTTCTACGAGTGTGTCATGATTTTATAATTCTGGAATTGTCGGAAGAAAGGAGCACGTATGGAGAAACTAAATGATTTTTACGAGGCGGTGTCAGACACTAATAATTATGTCAGGAATCTGAAGACCAGCGGAAAAAAGGTTTTGGGGTATTTATGTTCCTATACTCCCGAGGAAATCATCTTTGCAGCGGGAATCCACCCTGTGAGGCTTTTCGGTACGGCGGGGAATATTACCCTGGCCGACGCGCATCTGCAATCCTATGCCTGTTCTCTCGCGAGGGGCGTACTTGAAAGCGCGCTTTCCGGCGAACTGGATTATCTCGACGGTATGGTATTCCCCCATACCTGCGACACCATCCAGAGGCTTTCCGATATCTGGCGTCTCAACACGAAATTCGGTTTTTTCGCCGATGTTGTCCTTCCCGTGAAGCTGAACACCGAAAGTGCGAAAGAATATATGGAAGATATCCTCCAGAAATTCAGGAGTGATCTGGAGGAAGGAATGGGTGTCACGATAACCGACAGGGCGCTGGAAGAATCAATCGAAAAATACAACCGGATACGCGGTTGTCTCAAGACCATCTACGAATTGCATTCCACGGAACCAGACATCCTGACCGGCAGCGATCTGCATGCAATAGTCAAGGGATCGATGATCATGGACAGGGATTATCTTCTGGAAAGACTCCCCGAGACCATAGAAATGTTGAAGGAAAGAAAACCTTCAACGGGTACAGGAAGAAAGAGAATTATAATGGTTGGCAGTATATGTGACCACCCTGATGTTTATACCATCATCGAGAAATCGGGAGGCGTTGTCGTATGGGACGACCTCTGCACCGGTTCCAGGTATTTTGAAGGACTGACCGGCACGGATGGTAATCCTGTTAAGGCAATCGCAAACAGGTATATTGAAAGACAGATATGTCCTGCGAAGCATATGTCAAACACGGCGAGGGGGGACAGCCTGATTGAGATGGTCAAAAAAAATAATGTCCAGGGTGTTATATTCCTCCTGCTGAAATTCTGTGACCCTCACGATTTTGATTATCCCTATTTGAAGGAATTTCTGGATAGAGAAAATATTCCCAGTATGCTGCTGGAGATTGAAGATCAACTGCCGTCCGAGGGGCAGTTGCTCACAAGATTCGAGACTTTCATTCACATGCTGTAAAAAAGGAGGAGTGAAGATATGACGGATACCGATAAGGAAAAAAGCAGCAGAAAGATAAAGGCGGTGGGGAAGATGAAAGAAATCATGACCGCCTACTACATAGATGCAAAAACAGCCGGGGAGACAGGGAAGAAGGTGGCATGGATTACCAGTGGAGGGCCTGTGGAACCTCTTATAGCAATGGATGTGATTCCTGTATATCCGGAGAACTACGGAGCCATGATCGGAGCCTCGAAGATGGGTGGAGACCTGTGCGAAAAGGCGGAAGAGCTGGGATACAGTGGCGATCTGTGCTCCTACGCGAGGGCCGATATAGTTTCTTCCATGGTGGACGGCGGACCCATAGGAGGACTGCCGAAACCCGACATGCTTATATGCTGCAACAATATATGCGGAACAGTGCTCAAGTGGTATGAGATACAGGCGCGGTATTACAATGTTCCTCTCTTTATCTTTGACACGCCATTCTGCCATACCGAATACGCTGATGAGTCAAGGAGATACGTTCGAAAACAGATCGATGAATACGCAAACTTTCTCGAAAATGCGTGCAAGAAAAAGTTTGATTATGACAGGATGAAGGAGGTGGGGAGGCTTTCGGTAGAGGGGCAGAATCTGTGGCAGGAGGTGCTTGACACCGCCATGAACAGGCCTTCTCCCATGACCTGTTTCGATGCGTTCTTCCATCTGGCCCTCATCGTCACATTGCGGGGAACGCAGATAGCGGTGGATTACTATAAATCATTACTGGAAGAGATGAAGCAGCGGGTAGCCGACGGGATCAGCGCGATACCCAATGAAAGATACCGGCTGCTGTGGGACAATCTTCCCATCTGGTACCGGGTAAAGTGGATGTCGGAGAAATTCGCTGCCCATGACGCCTGTCTCGTGGCGGACACCTATACATCTGCGTGGTGTGGCCAGCTCCAATATATGGACGAAGACAATTTTCTTGACTCCATGGCTGAGGCATATACGAGGATATATCTAAACATCGGTGTGGATGAAATGATAAAGATAGTGTTGGAGATGGTGGACAAATATGACGTGGACGGTTTCGTCATGCATTCCAACAGGAGCTGTAAACCCTATTCACTGGGCCAGTACGACATACAGCGGGCGGTTCAGAAAGAGAGAGGGATTCCCTCTGTCATGATAGAGTCTCACATGATAGATGAGCGGAGTTTTTCTGAGAGCCAGGCGGAAACAAGAATAGACGCCTTCATGGAGATGATCAAACAGAAAGGGTGAGAGATGAACGATATATGCTATGGTTTGAGAGATAAGGTTGTGGTTGTTACCGGGGGAAGCAGAGGCATCGGTCTTGAAATTGCGAGGACCCTGCTCGGGGAAGGGGCTAAAGTTGTTATATGTGGCAGAAAGAGTGAAGGACTCGATGTAGCAGCGAATACCCTCGGGGGTGGTGATAATCTTATGACCTTCCCGGCCCACATCGCGAAGGAAGCCGAGGTCAACGCACTTTTTGAAGCGGTCATTGGCAGGTTTTCAAGGCTGGATGTGCTTATTAATAATGTCGGCATGAATATCATGACCCTGTCGGTTGCGGACACCGAACCAGCCCTGTGGCAGAAGATCATAGATACAAACCTGAATGGGACCTTCTTCTGTTCCAGGAAAGCGGCCTCCGTTATGAAGGAACAGGGTGGTGGCAGGATAGTGAACATATCATCCATCGCCGGCAGAAGGGCCTCGCCCGGTATGGGTGTATACGGCATCGCAAAGTCGGCTGTTGAGATGCTTACCTGTGTGCTGGCCTCTGAACTCGCGCCTTTCAACATCCGGGTAAACGCGGTCGCGCCCGCCATGGTGAGGACCGCCTTCAGCGAACCCTTCTGGGCCAACGAGGATATCCTCCGTGAAATTGTGAAGTCCATACCGCTTGGAAAAATAGCTGAACCGATGGACGTTGTGCACCCGGTGCTTTTCCTCGCTTCCGATGCGTCATGTTACATTACCGGGCAGACTCTCGTGGTGGATGGCGGAGCTTCGATTATATAGAAGAGTTCCGAAAACAAACTGAATGTAAGGAAAGGGAATATGATTACTGCCGGAATAGATATAGGATCCATAACCGCCAAGGCGGTTGTTCTGTCGGATGGCAGGATACTCGGTTCGAAGGTAGCCTTTACAGGTTATAACGCCAGTCAGGCGGGCCAGAGTGTATTTGAAAACCTCCTGAGGGAGCTGGGCCTGGACGAGTCATCGATAGAAAAGACAATATCCACCGGTTATGGAAGAAACAGTGTAAAATTTGCCGACAAGGCCATGACGGAGATTATATGCCACGGAGCCGGGGCGCATTACCTGAATCCCGAAGTCAGGTCGGTCATAGATGTCGGGGGGCAGGACAGCAAAGTCCTGACGATAGATTCCGAAGGCAGGGTAAAGGATTTTGCAATGAATGACAAATGCGCGGCCGGCACAGGCAGGTTTCTGGAGGTAATGGCACGAGCGCTGGAATCAGACCTTGACGATTTCGGGATTGTGTCCTTGAAATCTGACAATCCATCAAAAATAAGCAGTATCTGCACGGTATTCGCCGAATCAGAGGTGATCTCGCTTATATCGAAAGGTGAAAGCAGGGAAGATATAATCGCGGGAATTCACGAATCTGTGGCATCCCGTATCTCCTCCATGGCCAGAAGGGTAGGAGTAAAAGAGCCTGTCATGATGACGGGAGGGGTTGCGAGAAACATAGGGGTGGTCAGGGCCCTGGAAAAAGCGCTTGACGTGTCCATAGAAGTCTCGGAATTTGCCCAGATTAACGGCGCCGTCGGGGCCGCGATAATGGCGATGAGATTATAGGTATCGTTGAAATACCGTTTATGCCATCGCAAGATATAAGCTCACTTTCTGTGCTTTACACAATGGAGTTGGTGTATGCAGATTGTCATCAATACCCCAGGCACTTTCATCACCCAGAAAAATGAATGCTTCTGCCTGAAGCAAAAGGAAAAATCTTTCGAAATCTCCCCGGCTAAAGTTGAAAGTCTTGTCATATCAAACCAGGCCATGATTACCAGCCAGGTCATAGTCATGGCCCTCGAGCATAACATTGACGTCGTCTTTATGGATTCCTACGGTGATCCAATCGGGCGAGTCTGGTTCTCCAAGATGGGAAGTACTGCCCTGATTCGTAGAAGGCAACTTGAGGCAATGGACAGTTCCCTGGGAATGAGGCTCGTTACCGACATGATAATTCAAAAGCTCGACAACCAGATCCTGTTTCTCAAGAAACTAATGCATGCCCGTCCGGGGAGGGAGAATATTTTTACCACCCCCATCGAAAGAATCAAAAAAGTAAAAACTGGTCTTGCAACCGAGAGCAGCAAAGACTTGGAATCTGCGCGCAACCGTCTAATGGGACTCGAAGGAACGGCGGGTAGGAATTACTTTCAGTGCCTGTCCAGCATATTGCCGGAAAAATACCGTTTCGACAGCCGATCCCGCCGGCCTGCGAAAGATCCATTCAATGCCTGTCTCAACTACTGTTATGGCATTCTTTATTCTCTTGTTGAAAAGGCCTGCATTCTCTCCGGCCTCGACCCCTATATCGGCTTTCTGCATACTGATAATTACAATAAAAAATCCCTCGTCTTTGACCTGATCGAACCATTCCGGGTCTATGGCGATCAAACCACCATCTATCTCTTCACAGGTAAAAAGATGAATGACGAATACTTTGACCGAAGCGATAAAGCCGTTACCCTGAATCAAAAGGGGAAACCAATCGTTGTGGAAGCCATGAACAGTCACCTGGACGAAACGGTGCGCTATCGCAGGAAAAACGTTAAGCGCCGTCATATTCTCCAGCACGAAAGCCATCGCATGGCAAACATCCTGCTTGCCGACCCTGATAAGGAGAGGCCCGGCTGGCTGGAGATAAAAGAATTCTGACAGATAGAATTAGTTTGACAAATAGATAAAGTAGGAATATGCTCCCATGTAAAGAATATTTGAAAGGGCAGGTTAATTTAGAAATGTATGCCAGAGTATCAAGCAAGGGGCAGATTACCATTCCGAAAAACATACGCAAAAAATTGAACCTGGAAAAAGAGAGTGGTGTCCTTTTTCTAATCGAGGATGATGAGATAAAACTCAAGGGAGTTCCGGGCTCGCCGTCTGACCACTTGGCGGGATCACTGAAGAAGTATGCCAGGGAATATGTCCCTCTAAAAAAGGTAAGGAAAGCGATTCAGGAAAGGATTGCCGATGAAATCGCCGGCGAAGATCTATCTCGTTGATACAAATGTAATCCTCAGATACCTGCTGGGAGATCACCCGCAATTCAGTCCCCGTGCCGACGTCTTCTTTCAAGACATATATGAAGGCGTAAAAAAGGCGGAGATACTGGATGTAGTTCTTGTAGAATGTGTGTACGTCATGGAAAAATATTACAGAATTCCGAAGGCCGAGATTACTGCCAGATTAAGCGGGATTTTAAATTTTCAAGGTATTGTGAACACAGATAAATCGCAAGCCCTCAGCGCCCTCCTGAAATACGAAGCTACTAATACCGATATCGTTGACTGTATTCTCGCCGCAGCATCTACCGAAGCAAGGCCGGTTATTTCTTTTGACAGTGATATGAAAAAACTGAAAGCGGTTACTGAAGCCCTGTGAATATGAAAGATGTTGGAAAATCCCATCAGGTGAATTAAAATGTCAGTTCTCGTATGGATTCTTTACGATATTTCTGATGACAAAGCCCGCGGCAAGATTGCCAAACAGTGCAAGCGATACGGCCTGGAACGCGTCCAGAAAAGCGCCTTCCTGGGAAAACTCAAGATGAACCGATTCGATGAACTCGCCGCCTATTGCGAAGACCTGATCGACAACGAAACTGACAAGGTTTATCTCTTCCCCTTCTGCCAGGACGATTTCAGGAAGATCAGGGTCCTGGGCCAGGGGTTTGACAAAAAACTGGTGAATGACGAGCTGCTATCGAAGTTCTTTTAAAAAATCTGTTGGCTTTGACCTTATCTGTCAAAAAACGGTGACAGATGAAATTGACATGTTTCATTTAAAGCAAGTTGCATATAGTACTATATGCAACTTCTGAGCTCCTCCCATTTTCTAAAGGAGATTTAGAAGGCATTTTATACAATGCAAATCAAATGGGCGGTCGTAGAGATTTTGAGAATATATAAATGAATTCGCTTTACATATACATTCAAGATTGTGGTCGAAAGTGAGGAATAAAATGCTTGATAGCATGAGAACGTTGGCATTGGATTATCTGTTTCAAGAGTTAGACGGGGGGTATCCTCCAGACAATCTTGATAGCTGGTATCAAGATTTGAGGGCTAATACTCCAGAAAAACTGTTTCGATTTTTAGTTGAAGATACAGAGAAAATCGAAAAACTTTTTGTTGTTAAACAGTCTAACGAAAAAGGTGTTGCTGAATTGTTTGTCAGGGAAATAACTCCGGAAATATCTCCATATTTGCCTTTTATCAAACCATCCGGTGCGCAGGGTGCTCAAGTAGGACCAGTTATTAAACGAAGTTACACGAGAGTAAAAGGCGGTGGTCCATCTCGTAAAATATTGAACACAACGATGAACTATTTCAGAGACCTTGCTAAATTTGGAGAATTCGGGTCTTTCTATTTTGAAGAAATAGTTGATATATTAGAATCCCCCATGATCAAACTCCAAGATGGATCCATTATGGATTGGAAGGATAGCGGCTATGATTCGCTGTTGGAATGTGTAGTCCAAGAGATTGGACCCGTGCAAGGCACATCGCTGATTGCAGTACAAGATAAGATGGGAAATTTCCCTGGTCAACGCGCTGAATATCTCGAGTATCTTTTCACGGAGAAACTTGCGGGCGACCGTTATCTAACTCAGGCGGTAAAAGCCAAAGGAGAGAGAACATGTCCACTCTGTGGGAGAGTGAACGTGCCTATTTTCCCCAATGCCTTAAAAGGGGCGGGAATCAATTTAAGCAACATGGACCGCGAAGGCGCTTTTCCTGGTGTTGATTTGTCCCAAGCATGGAAGGGATATGCTCTTTGTGCACAATGCGCTGACCTTCTTTATGTTTACAAAAACCATGTATTGAAAAAAACTGGGCCGAAAAAGGACAGGATACCTTTTTCTGCAAGGATTGCCGGTGAATCTGCACTCATTATTCCATTTTCTACCATGAATGCAGGTGCGCGTCAGGACCTGCTAAGAAAAGTAGTCAAATTTATCAGAAATATTTCAACAGATGTAGAGGCCGATGAAGAAACACTGCTGGATATCTTAAAAGGTGAAAAAGAGGTTATGAATCTCACTTTTGTGTGGGCTGATATTGGCCAGAATCTTGAAAATGTGACGGGTATATTGACAGATGTCCCACCTACCCGACTCAGAGAACTTTCCGAGATCAACGAAAATTCCAAAAGCTGGAAGCATCCCCTTTTCCCTGAAATTGCATTAGCAAGCGGCAGATTCGATTTAAGGGCGGATCTTTCATTGAAAGCGTTATCCCCTCTATTTTACAGACCTGGCGGGGAAAAGGTTCAGAATGCCAACAACAGCAAAAGATTATTTCAGCTTAAACGAACAATCGCTGCTGCGGTGTATCATAAAACACAGATACAATCTCAGCGTTTTTGGGATGAGATAGTAACTACGGCCCGCTGGTATTGGCTGCAAGTTATAGAGGATAATAATACTTACAGCCTTTTGTATGAAGGAAAGGGCAAGAAGGGTCCCTACCTTACGACAGCGGGTTGGATAAGACACGTAACTTGGTGGATTTATTATTTTAGACACTTGGAGGTGTTGGAAATGAATGATTACTTTTTGGAACCTGAAATGGTATCGCTGAAGCCTTATTTTGGGCCGGAAAGCGGCATCAATTCACCGGAAAAGGCTTATGCTTTTTTATTGGGAGCTCTTTATGGCAGGTTACTTGAAATTCAAGGGGGTAAGGGTGTCAATGTGGGAGCTAACGCACTCACATGGCTCAAGAGACTGACGCTCAAAGGAAAAGATTTACCCGAACTTTATGTTAAGATTCGGGAAAAACTGCTTGCCTATGAAGCGGAAAAAAGCCAGAAGCTTAGGGATTTGATTAATGAAATTGGCGTAATAGGCGTTAAATTAGGAGATCCCATTGAGCTGAGCCAGACCCAAACTAATTACTATCTATTATTAGGGCAATCCATGACAAAAACAATACTCAAGAAGGAAGAATAGGGGGAATTAAAAATGAAAGAAGATGAAAATATCCTTTCCGGGCGACGTGAATTTCTGTTTCTGTATGACATCAAAATGGGGAATCCCAACGGTGACCCTGATGAAAACCGGCCGAGGGTCTTGCCTGACGGAACACACTATGTAACAGATGTACGGCTAAAACGCTTTGTTCGGGATTTTTTTAAGAGTCAGGGAAATGATATCCTTGTTGACAATATTGAAGGTCGCACAACTAACCTTACCGGCAGAGTTGTACATTATCTGCAAAGCAACAATATAGATGTGGCTGCGGGGAAAGAAATTGTAAATATCCTCTTAGATAAATTTATCGATGCGCGGCTATTCGGCAGTGCATTAGCTTTTAAAACCGGAGACATCAAAGATAAAGAGATAAAAGAACAAGTGGAAGCTTGGGAATCCATACCTAAAACCCTAACGGGGGCCGTTCAAATAAACATGGGCGAAGTGCTTCATCAGGCAGAAGAGGTGGATATTCACGGAACATCTATCTTTGCAAGCGGCGAAGAAAAAACTCAGGGGACTTTTACAACTTATTTTGGACTGCGGTATGCGTTAATTGGATTCTCGGGTATCGCAAACGAGCATTCGGCCAAGATTTCCAGACTTTCAGATGATGATTATGAGCTATTTCTAAAGGCCATGTGGCATGGGGTGAGATCAGCAGGGAATACAAGAACCAAGGTCGGGCAGATTCCTCATCTCTTGATCAGCATAGAATATAAGAAAGGTGAGGAATTTCAGTGTGGAAGGCTCCATGACTATATTCAACTCAAGGCTGATGATGAAAAACAGGAAAAGGTATGGGCCTCGCCAGCAGACTATAAAATTGATCTCAACACACTTATAGAACGTATCAATGGCCAAAAAGGTCGAATAGAAAAAATAAGATACGACAAATCATCCGATATACAGCTTATAGAAGAGTTACCGGGTGATTGGGTTCAACTTGATGTTGAAAATCTTCAACAATAAAGATTCCAATTAATGGGTGCCTGACAATGAAATTAATATCATTTCAAATAACCGGACGTTACGGCCATTTTTTGCGAGCTGAAGGAGGGGCAAGTGCTCCGACTTATCCCGTTCCTCCGAGAACTGTTATTCTGGGAGTAATAGGGGCTGTCCTCGGGCTGAAGAAAGATCAGCCCCAAATCTTGCTGGAACCTGCCCATATTGCTCTTAGCGGCAGGCTTCCGCAAATGCATTGGCATAAGGCCAAGTTAAGGAAAGATTCTCCTGCAGCCCTGCCCAAAACTATAAAAAGAACTCAGACGGCAGAAAAGGCTACAAAACCCGAGAAAGCAACACTGATTGGACAGGAATGGCTTTTCAACCCCTGTTACACAGTATGGGTATCTGTGCCAGAACCCTATTTTGCTGACCTGAAACAAAGGTTGATAGAAAAAAGATGGCATTTTCAACCCAGTCTGGGCTTATCGGAAATGATGGCCGAACTGACCTATCTGGAAACAGAGGGGGCTTCACCTTTGGATGGAGGTTCATACTACGTAAATTCTATATTCCCACATGAAAAGGGCACGCTGGATATGGACAATATATTCGAAGATGAGCTGGTAATTCACTCTTTACGGATGCCACGTACATTAACCTCCGATAGAGTTTTTTTCCATGCAAATTATTTTATGGAAAGGGATGCCCGCCCTGTGCCAATAGAAACAGATCATGCCTTTAAAACCAATAACAAGGTCTTGATGTTTCTATGAAAGCTCTAAAATCTCATCCGAATCTGTTTCTTCATCAACACATTGCTCAGGTGAAACTGGCTACGGAAGGGATCTGGCAATGGCATTCGGAAAAAGTAGTTACCGAAAAGGTAAAATGGTTGTCCATGAAGCTGGCCTCACTCCATGATTCGGGAAAAGGATCCGACGCATTCCAGGAATTTATCAATGATCCTTTAGCCTATAACGAAGACCCAATGCAAAAGGCTCATACACCGCTATCGCTTGTACTTACTTTGTTGCACGCTCAAGAAGAGGGTTGGGATTCACTGGATACGCTTATCCTGGCAGTTTCCTCAAACGGGCATCACCGCGGCCTGCCCGGCTTGCCGAGCAGAAATTTCGGTGAAGGGCAAGGTTCATCTCGGATGTTAGACGACTTTACGGGAGGGTCTATTGCCAGGATATTAAAGAAGCAATTGTCTACTTTAGATCTGTCAAGCTTAGAGCAGGAAACTGGCATCAGCTTCACAAGAGCCAACCTTACGGATAAAAATCTTCAGGAAGCAGACAGATTTTTACAAAAAGAAATGATGCGTGAATTTTACGAACTGACTCTTGAAAATGCAATTGATTTTAGGCTCAAGGCGCAACTGATTTTTTCTTTTTTGCTGGAAGCGGACAAGGCGTTTCTGGCTGTGCCTGATCCAAAAGCCCACCTTGACAGGAAACACAGGCATTGGCACCCCGCCTGGGTTGATCAAAAAATTGGAAAATGTGAAGATAACCCGGTGAATCTTATACGAAAAAAAGCCAGGGCTAAGGTAGTTGAAAGAACATCTGACAAACACAAAAAAGGGATTTACAGCATGACCGCGCCAACAGGCATTGGCAAAACGCTGCTGGCTGCTACTTGGGCACTTGTTAAGCGGGAAACTATTGAAAAAGAAACAGGCATACCTCCGAAAATAATTGTGGTGTTGCCCTATCTTTCCATTATCGACCAAACTGCCAAAGAATACAGATCCCTTCTTGAAATAAGTGGGCAGGACATTGACGGATCCTGGTTTCTGACAAGTCATTCATTATCTGACCGTAAGTTTGCACCGTGGATGGAGGAAGAAACTGAACATTTCTTTATTGATACATGGCGAACTGAGTTGGTAATAACCACTTATGATCAATTTTTATTAAGCTTGATAGAACCAAGGGCAAGATATCAAATGCGTTTTCACAATTTATGTGATGCCCTGATTATCATGGATGAAGTCCAGTCCTTACCATGCAAGCTCTGGCAGCTATTAGATGCTGTTCTTAATGGGCTATCAAAAGAGGGAAACAGCCAGATACTTTTAATGTCTGCGACTCTTCCACCGTTCGTGTCAGAGACAACTCCCTTATTGGAAAACTACGATGAATATTTCAGGTCTTTTTCACGTTACGAGTTGCATTTGCATATCGGGGAAAAGCTTGATGTCCAGATTTTCTGCGAAGACCTTGCAGCGCGGTTAGGTGAGTGGCTTAGCAAAAAAGAAAGAGTGCTTATTACTCTGAATACCAGAAAATGTGCCCGCACAGTTTTCGATTATTTAAAGGATCACTGGCTGGCAAAATATAAAAGTGTGCCAATATTTTTTTTAAGTACCGATGTGACTCCAAAGGATCGGCTAAAGAAAATTGACACTATGAAAGATAATCAACCATGTATTGTGGTATCGACTCAGTGTATTGAAGCTGGGGTAGATATTGACATGGGGGTTGTTATCCGCGATTTTGCTCCGTGGGACAGTATTGTACAGATTGCTGGGCGCTGTAACCGGGAAGGGAAGCGTGGAAAATGGCTTCCTGTTGAAATTGTAGACCTCGTAAGTGAGAAAGGGCGCCGATATTCAGAAATGATTTATGACGAAGTTTCTTTGCAAGTAACTAGGAAATTGCTCGAATCTTTTTTTGTTATCAAAGAAGAAGTCGTATTGCCCGTATCCGATCAATACTTTAAAGAGCTTGACGGGTTGAAGGATACAGGTAAAGAGCACCTCAACAGATTCGCTCAGTGGCAAGAGGATGTATCTGTCAGGGAATTGCTAAGGGGCAAAGACAGAGAGCAATATTCGTTTCTGGTCATAGAACAGGACCCTCTCCTCAAAAAAGCAATGACTGAGGCAAACAATATTGACGACCGTTGGAAGCGCCGCGAAGCGTGGCGAGCGCTTTCCGGCAGAATTGCAGAAATTACTGTTAATCTTTATGCTCGTTCCGGATTCGCTCCTGAGGAGATTGCAACAAATTTTTTAGGCCATTGGATATTGCGTGATGGCTATTATGATTCCGAACGGGGAATTATGCTGGAAAATAAGTTATGGAACATGAATGGAGATACTTTGATATTCTAAAGGACCCCATGATTAAAAAAGAAAACAGTGCAATTATTGATCAATGTACCACAAGTCTCTTATTTGATAGACCCCTTAACTCATTGGTTAGTCCTAAAGACTTGCGAGGAGCGATCTCCAATCTGAACCGAAACAATGTCCTTTTTCATCAACATGCAAATAATAAATTACTAATATATAACTATCCCTTGATACAGTACAAAATTATCGAAGGTAATGGGGTTATCGTTGGTCTCGGTAAAGGGGCTGTGGCTGTTGCAAAAATGAATCTCCTGAAGAAACAGCTAAATCTGGGGAATATGGAATACATTGTTGAACAACAAACGATGTCTTTTTTGGTTCCGTGTATTGGGATTCATGATAGGAAAAGAAAATATAAGTTTTTACACCCTTGGCTCGCCCTGAACGAAAAAAACTACGAGAAGTACCAAAGATTAGGAACTGAGAATAAGAAGAGAGAATTGTTAGAAAAAATTTTGGTCGGCAATATAATATCAATGTCAAAAGGCTTGAGGTATACAGTTTCTGCTCCGATCAAAGTAGAAATAGTTAAATTTCAAGAAGTACCAACAAAATTGAAAGGCACTCCCATGCTCGGCTTCCTCGGAACTTTCTCCGTCAATTTTGAAATACCCGACTACTGGGGTATTGGGAAATCGGTCTCGCGGGGGTTTGGGACAATTGTTAATAAACAGTCCGATCCCTCCTTGCAATAGATGGGATGGTCCCCCTACTATTGATATTGGAAAATAAGGTATATATGTCTGCAATGAAAATCTGAGGTTTTGTGATGGATTCGGGTCAATTTGTTATCGGTGAACAATTGCCGCTGTTTCAGGACAAGTATATGCTGTTAAACGGCGGTTCACAGGAATTGGAAAATCTCAACCTTCATGAGGCAAAAAAGGCTTTTCTGCGTTACAGGGATTTATATAAAAACGGCGGTAACATTGACGATAAACTCAAAATTACCGATTTTTTGATCACGGGTTTTTCAAATGCACCGGACCCCTGCCCGAATGAGCCTGCATATTTGTACGGGTTATGGAATTCCTTTGAGGATTATGTGAAATCTATTGGTTATGAATCGGAAAATCTCATTTCAGGAATCAAAAACTCCTTTTTTCAAAAGATACTTACGTCTGTTGATCGGTGGAATCTAACCGACACACCCTATCTTTCCGACAATATTCCCATGGGCTATGTCTACTTGCAGGCTGGCCAGCACGATCTCGCAATTAAATCCCTTCAGGCCTGTATTCTCGCAACGCCGGATAATGCCGCAAACTATGGCTATCTTGGAGATACTTATACATTGCGCGGTGAGCCGGAGGTTGCCAGGCGCTGTTATCTCGAGGCATGCCTGATAGACCCTGCGGATATAGACTGGGATCACATGAAGGACGGAGAACTTCTAAAATTGAAAGATCAACTCGTTGAAACCTTCGATGTGAATGAAATGTTAGCTTATGAATGGGTTCCGAGTTATGCCTATATCCAGGGGTTATTCAAATCTAAAATGATAAGACTCAACGATGAACTCAAAAAGTTTGTGGATGAATATCTCGCGTTACGGAAGGTGTATTCAGAAAAACCAGCGCCTGAATTGGAGTCTAAATTGTTTATCAGAGCTATTGTTCTTTGTGATAATGAACCTTTCATGAAGCTTATCAAAGGCATCAATTTTGCGGATATTCGCAGGCAGATGAAGGAAATGAACCCGTCCCTGTTTTCCAGGTATATAAAGCACATTGAAAGCAGGAATCGAGAGAAGGGTAGGCCTTCATGATCACAGACGAACTGACAGAAAATATGGATATCGCGGATACTGATAACAGTGGGGCGTTTTCGATAACGGCATCGGATATCCTTGAATTTCTCTATTGCCCGAGATTTACATACTTTGAAAATTACCTTGATATTCCACAGCGTCAGGAAAAACGTTTTAAGGTCCAAAAGGGGCGCACGGTTCATGAAGATAAAGAAAGGATGAATCCGGAATATCTGAGAAAAAAGATCGGGTGCATTGAACGGGAAAAAGCTGTATATCTTTCATCTGAGAAGGGGATCCGGGGAATTGTCGATGAGATTTTGTTCTTGAATGACGGGATGGCTGCGCCACTTGATTATAAATATGCGGAATATAAGGAGCGAACTTTCAGGAATCACAAATATCAATTGACGTTTTACGGCCGGTTGATACAGGAAAATTACGGAGTACCTGTAAAAAGAGGCTTTATTATATACACTCGGAGCCGGAATAAATTGGTTGAAGTTCCACTTACGGAAAAGACATATCATGAATTAGACGTCATAGTCGACGATCTCATAGATGTTGTTCAGAAAGGAATTTATCCGAAACCGACTAAATATAAGGCAAGGTGTGGTGATTGCTGCTACAGAAATATTTGCGAAAAGGTAATTTAGCGTAAAATGCTGTGGAAATCCGATGACCTAAATTAACTCTGGTGAGTGAAAAATAGGGATTATGGCGCTTGAAAGGTACTTAACGGGCAAAATACAGGGATACGAAAAAAAATGTAACCCTTTATTTTCAAAAGAAATTCAAAGAAAGGGAGATTGAAGAGGTACATCCACTAAAACAAGGATTGAAACACAGGATGAAGTCGAGATTTGCCTGTGCTTTTTCAAGATTGAAGAGGTACATCCACTAAAACAAGGATTGAAACTTTCACAAAGGGAATCTGGACGATGACTCACACGGATTGAAGAGGTACATCCACTAAAACAAGGATTGAAACTCTGTAACAGGCTTATGTACCCTGCGTCTTGTATCAATTGAAGAGGTACATCCACTAAAACAAGGATTGAAACTCCTGAGCCACCAGAACCACCATGTCCACGAGTTATTGAAGAGGTACATCCACTAAAACAAGGATTGAAACACGTGAGCCCGGTTGTGTTCGCCGCCTTTAACGATATTGAAGAGGTACATCCACTAAAACAAGGATTGAAACTAAAATAGGCGGTAATAAAATTCGATTCAATGCGGCATTGAAGAGGTACATCCACTAAAACAAGGATTGAAACCCCTGTGTTCCCTTAAATACGTCTATCCCAATTTATTGAAGAGGTACATCCACTAAAACAAGGATTGAAACAGAAGCGACAAGTGCCATTGAAGAGAGATATTCTGAATTGAAGAGGTACATCCACTAAAACAAGGATTGAAACAACAATAGAGTAACCCATAAAACCATCGTTTCCGAGATTGAAGAGGTACATCCACTAAAACAAGGATTGAAACAAACTCCTGTGGATCCACACCCGTTTCAAATTATGATTGAAGAGGTACATCCACTAAAACAAGGATTGAAACCCGGGATTATCGTTTCTTCCGAAACGATTGATGCCATTGAAGAGGTACATCCACTAAAACAAGGATTGAAACCGAACATGTCCTTAGCTGCCGCCGCATCTATCCCGATTGAAGAGGTACATCCACTAAAACAAGGATTGAAACCTTTCAACATATTGGTTAGAAACCGTTAAGTTTGATTGAAGAGGTACATCCACTAAAACAAGGATTGAAACACATGAATGTGCATATTATCTGGCCTATTGGTTTTGATTGAAGAGGTACATCCACTAAAACAAGGATTGAAACTGGCTATAAATTCAGCTCTAGCCGCTCTTATCATGATTGAAGAGGTACATCCACTAAAACAAGGATTGAAACCACTGAGCCTTAAACCCATCACCGAATTTGATCTGATTGAAGAGGTACATCCACTAAAACAAGGATTGAAACACGGTTGGGACGAGGGCAGTGGTGGCCTCCTCCTTGATTGAAGAGGTACATCCACTAAAACAAGGATTGAAACACCATGTTCATCCAGGCTACCCCGGCGTTCATCCACATTGAAGAGGTACATCCACTAAAACAAGGATTGAAACCCATCATCCACGCAGGCCGGAAGACCTCAAGGGCATTGAAGAGGTACATCCACTAAAACAAGGATTGAAACTAGAGTTCCTCTTTTTCATTCGTGTCTGCGTGCTGGAATTGAAGAGGTACATCCACTAAAACAAGGATTGAAACTATGCTCAGGTCGGAGACTCGATCTCCCTTAAAGAATTGAAGAGGTACATCCACTAAAACAAGGATTGAAACAACATCAGGTTTCGTCAAGTTTTCACAAGCTATTCTGATTGAAGAGGTACATCCACTAAAACAAGGATTGAAACCCTTAATTAAGCACAAGTCGCATATCGCTTGATTCATTGAAGAGGTACATCCACTAAAACAAGGATTGAAACATCCGACGAAGTTCAACAACCCGCAGCTCAAAATCACGATTGAAGAGGTACATCCACTAAAACAAGGATTGAAACTCAAGAAGGGCTGTATGGAGTCTTTAGGGCACAAGATTGAAGAGGTACATCCACTAAAACAAGGATTGAAACCATACTTACCCAGACGGATAACTTATGCACTAACCTATTGAAGAGGTACATCCACTAAAACAAGGATTGAAACCCGAATAATCCCATTTCGTCTTTCAAGGCTTCGCTATTGAAGAGGTACATCCACTAAAACAAGGATTGAAACTCGAGCGGGATCACGCTTCCGGGTGTCCGCGCCAGGATTGAAGAGGTACATCCACTAAAACAAGGATTGAAACTTGACGAGCTGATTTATCCAACCGGCCGCCGGCGATTGAAGAGGTACATCCACTAAAACAAGGATTGAAACCCAGGTCACACTCCGCCGACCATAAGCGCTTTGTAATTGAAGAGGTACATCCACTAAAACAAGGATTGAAACAGACAGGAGCCAGTGATCTGGGATCAGGATTGAAGAGGAACATCCATTAAAACAATAGATATAAACCCTTAAAGAAATCTATTTTTCATGAGTTAGCGGTTTATCTTTGACCTCCGGTCATAAATCTGATAGTGAAACTGCCTTTGACTATTTAATCTGCCGGTTTTTCTGTTTCTTGAAAAGAAAACACGGGGCATCCTGCATGACGGCGCATATAGCTTCCAGACTACCTGGTGATACAGATCCGCTGAAAATTTGTCTTCTGACCTACCGGGGCAATCCCACATGTGGGGGGCAGGGGGTGTACATTGATTATCTTAGCAGGGCCCTGTCTGATCTTGGACATAATGTGGATGTAATATCAGGCCCCCCCTATCCTGAACTGGCAGTGGGTGTTGGCCTCCACAAATTGCCTAATCTTGATCTGTATAACCCCAATCATCTTTTCAGACCGGCGAGTCTGATCGATCTGCTGACATCACCGATCAACCAGATGGAGCTTCTCAGCATGTCAGCGGGCGGGTTTCCGGAGCCCTTTACGTTCGGGTTGAGAACCTTTAACTATTTCAGAAAAAAGATGCCGAACTATGACATCGTGCATGACAACCAGTGTCTTTCGTATGGGATACTCGGCCTTTCGCATCTCGGCTTCCCCACGGTGGCAACTATTCACCACCCGATTACTGTTGACAGGGATGTGGAAATCAGGTCAGTCGGTTCTCTGTTCAAGAAACTTAAGGCGAGAAGGTGGTATTCCTTCCTCGGTATGCAAAAGAGAGTTTCGCGCCGGCTTTCTCATATCATTACTGTCTCGGAATGCTCAAAGAGGGACATCAGCAGGGATTTTAAGACATCAGGCCGCAAGTTCAGGGTTGTTCCAAACGGGATTAATACGGACTTCTTCTATCCTCTACCGCATGTAAAACGTTCAGATAATCAGATACTTGTAACGAGCAGCGCGGATACTCCCTTGAAGGGATTGAGATATCTCCTTGAGGCAATCGCGTCGATAAAAAGCAAGAGGAAGATCAGGCTCACAGTGATAGGTAAACCGAAGAAGAACGGGGTGATCGAGGGTCTTGTCAGGAAACTGGGCATAAAAGGGTGCGTGAGATTTACCGGGCGCATCGAGTATGAAGAGTTTGCATATTATTATGCCAAAGCCACCATGGCTGTCATCCCGTCTCTGTATGAAGGTTTTGGAATGCCGGCAGGCGAGGCCATGGCCTGCGGTGTTCCGGTCATAAGCACCGTGGGGGGTGCCCTGCCTGAGGTAGTGGGTGACGCGGGGATTCTCGTGCCGACTGCGGACAGCAAGGCGCTTGAACATGCTATTGTGTCGCTCCTGGATAATCCGGACAGGTGTCTACAACTGGGGAAAGCGGGGCTTGAACGTGTAAAGAGTTCCTTTACCTGGAAACACGCGGCGCAGAAAACCGTTGACGTATATCGGGAAGCCATTGATGCTGACCGCTGATTTTCAGATATTAGACATAAAACCGGGTGATCGTGTCCTTGATGTCGGATGCGGCACGGGTCGGCACGCCTGTGAGATATTCAGGACTCTGGGTGCGGATGTCGTGGGTGTAGATCTGAGAATGGAAGACCTGCGCAAGGCGGCGCTTACCCTGTATCTTATGGACGGTGACAACGATGGTTCATGGATAATATCAAAGGCAGACGCCACAAAGCTGCCATTTCGGGACGGCTCTTTTGATGTTGTTATCTGCTCAGAAGTACTTGAGCATATCCCGGAAAACAGGGCGGCAATCGCCGAACTTGTGAGGGTATTAAAAAAAGGGAAAAATCTGGTTGTAAGTGTGCCGAGATTTTTGCCGGAGCGTATATGCTGGGCGCTTTCGTCGGATTATCACAACGAACCGGGCGGTCATATACGTATATACAAAAAGAGGGAACTGCTTTCAATGCTGGAAAACGCGGGCACGAAGTGCTGGTCGGTTCGTTACAAGCACGCCCTGCACGCGCCATACTGGTGGTTGAAGTGTTTTGTCGGCCACAAGAACGACAAGTCCCGTTCTGTAAATCTTTACAAAAGATTTCTTGAATGGGACATTATGAAGCATCCGTCCTCGACCAGGATGCTCGATAAGATGTTAAATCCCCTGATAGCTAAGAGCATAGTCTTCTATCTCAGTAAAGGATAACAAATATGGAGCTTAATGTTTCAAAAAGCGTGGTGGAACAGCATGTCAACTGCGAGGAGATGGGGGCATTTATTGCCGGATTGCAGAAAGAAAGCGGAGAGATCCCATGGTCCGATGGGGGCAAAACGGATCCATGGGACCATGTTGAAAGCGCCATGGGGCTCGGTGTCGCCGGATATCTTAAAGAGGCCAGACGCGCCTATGAGTGGATGGCAAGAACGCAGCTTGCCGATGGAAGCTGGTGGTCGGCTTATCGCGATGGCATTCCGGAAGACACAACCAGAGACGCCAACCTCTCTTCGTATATCTCCGTTGGTGTGTTCCATTATTATCTGCTTACGAAAGATCTTGCCTTTATCGAAGATATGTGGCCTACCGTAAGCGCCGGTATTGATTACGCGCTCGGCCTTCAGGCGCCGACCGGTGAGATTTACTGGGCCAGAAATGTCGATGGCGATATAGACCGTATGGCCCTCCTGACCGGCTCCAGTTCTGTGTATATGAGTATTAAATGCGCCCTGGCTATTGCTTCGCGATTGGGAAAAGATCGTCCCGACTGGAGATGTTCACTTGACAAACTGGGCGATGCCCTCCGCAACCTTCCTAACCATTTCAACATGATTAAATCACGCTATTCCATGGACTGGTACTATCCGGTCCTGTGCGGCGCTATTACCGGTGCCGATGCTCGAAGACGGATTGATAAATCATGGACAAAATTTGTGGAACCTGACTGGGGTGTCCGGTGTGTCTCAGATCGTCCCTGGGTAACCATGGCGGAAACATCCGAACTGGTGCTGGCACTTGCGGCGATTGAAAGATACGAAGAGGCGCGACTGGTTTTCAGCTACTTGAAAGACAAAAAGTATGACGACGGATCATACTGGATGGGAGTTACCTTTCCCGATACGGTTATATGGCCCGAAGAAAAAACATCATGGACAACCGCTGCAGTACTCCTGGCCTATGATGCGCTTAACAATCTTACCCCGGCAAGTTGTCTGTTCAGTTATGATTTCTGGAGAGACATGGAATCTATCGATCATGTCGATGACTCACATCAGGAACGTTATTCGCATCTGGCTCCACCAATGGGACAAATTGGAGGATAGTTTCCTTGAAGAGAGATCACCGTCCCTACTTCCTCAAGCATTTGGATATCAAATTCCAGAAGTGGTATGTGAACCATTTTCTGCGCCCTCAGTTTGAACACCTGGGCAAAAGAACCACATTCATGAAACCCTGGCACGTGGAAATATTCGGAGAGGATATCTCGCTTGGTGATTATCCTAACGTCATTGCGACGTCGGATAAAAAGGTAAGATTAACTATATGGTCAAACTTCGGGGAAAAAGGACATATAAAAATAGGGAACTATTGCCTGATATGTCCCGGCGTAAGGATCGGCGCGGCCACTGAAATAGTCATTGGCGACAGTTGCATGATGGCGCAAGGAGTCTACATTACGGATTCGGACTGGCATGGACTGTATGACCGGAGTCAGCCGGTGGGTCAGACCGCACCGGTCAGGATAGGAAACAATGTCTGGATAGGGGACAGCGCGATCGTATGCAAGGGTGTTACTATTGGAGACAACAGTATAATAGGCGCGGGCTCAATCGTTACGAAGGATATACCACCAAATGTGATAGCCGTGGGTAATCCTGCAGTTGTCATCAAGAACCTCGATAAAAACAAGCACATAAGAACGCGCGCCGAATGGTTTTCCGATCCTGAGTACCTTGCAATGCAGTTTCGCGAGATCGATCGCCACACACTTGAAGGAAACACGATATTCGGGTGGCTGCGATCCGCACTGTTTCCCTCAAAGGATGATTGACGAATTATACCACCATGCCCGATGCAAAGCCGGTCAATGCCGCTCCTAAATAACGATTTCTTCCCCCACCTTCAGATCGCGGTATCTGTCACCAAATGTCTCTTTAAACCGGGCTATACTCCAGTCGGAGCTGTCGTGGGCAGAGAGTGAAACAATTTGCGGGTCTTCCTGCTTTATAACTTCTATGGAATCCATAACATCCTGTTCGCTTATGCCGCGCCAGGGAGGGTTGTCCGATCCGACGATAGCCTGTATATCCAAAGGACCTATCATTATCCTTCCCCCATTAACCGGGAAATGCAGCCCCCCGATAATCCCGTAAACTGGTTCATCGAACAGAGATTTGGCCCTTTCAATAATTCTTTCAACAGTCTGGTGGCCGCATCCGACGATCAGCACAATCCCCTTTCCCTCGACATTGACAGCCAGGCTGTGCTCCAGGGTATATCCCATGAGAAACAGAAACCGGGGTATCGGCCCTATGCTCGCTATGCCCTTTTTTATAACTTTCGGTTCACTGACAACCTCCACGCGGGGTTTCGGGTTCCACTCCGAAGGCGTGACGTTGTCCGGGGCATATACGGGTAACTCCGGTACAGGCACCGGACCCTGGGAAAGGCTGAACTGCTTTTTCTTTTGTTCTTTCATGCCGCCGAGATGATCCACATGCAGGTGACTGATAAACATCATGTCAATATCTTCGATCTTTACACCCAGTTTCTCCATATTCAGAATAAGGGGTGAAGGATGCGCCTTTTTTGCATTATACCCCACGTCCAGCAATATGGTGGTATCGTCGGCTTTTATCAGATATGAAACTCCGGGTTCCGTTTTCAGATCGTCGCCGGTCGAATAGAAGTCTATAAGCGGGAGTATCGAAAGATTTTTTACAGTACCCATGGAGGGGAGTTTTCCATAGACCATCTTTCCCCGTTCTTTCTCCACTCGCTCTCTTCCCCCTTTGAGCTGTGCTAATCTCAAGATAAGAAATAAAGAAATAATCACCGCCAGACCTGCAAGTATATAAAGAACTATCATAATTTCTCCTCCCCCTTTTTTTATTAAAATTGCACCCATACCTTATAAATCATACAGTGTTTCGTCCACACGGGGCGTCGGCTGTCTGCTCTTTTTCCTGCCCAGGCCTTCCAGAGAAAACAGATCCTCGCTGTCAAGTATATCGCCCATTTCTTCTTCTATCTTTTCAGGATCTTCTCCCCTTTCCATCCTGCCCAGCGCCTCCTCCATCTCCGGCTTAAGGCTGAAGCCGGCCGCTTCAGAGAGTTTTCTCATCATGGCCGCGGCCTGTCTGGGGTCATTCTCGTCAATCTTTTCCACTTCTCTGCCCAGCATTTCCATTGCCCTTTCCATTTTCGATTCGTCTATCGGAGGCAGGTTGTCCTCTGTCTCTCCCTTGTCTGAAGAACCCACGGAAAAAACCGACATCCGGCGTTGCAGCTTAGTGGTCTTGCAGCGGCGGCAGGAGGGCACCTTTTCGGTATTGACCGATCTTGAAAAGAAATTGTAGATGGTGTTGCAGTTGGGACAATAGAACTCGTATATGGGCATATAAATTCCCTCTTGCTTATTATGGATTTCAGTCTATAGCAACGGCGATTACAAAATCAAGCCCCTTGTTTGTCCATGATGATCATTCTCCCTGAAATGAACCCGGCGGCAGGGTTTTATAGCCGTCGGTGCCGACCTTGCCCCCGGCATATGCACCGTGCCATCCTTCGGGAACGGGCATCTTTTCATATAGATATCTGCGCCTGGCCTCGAGCAGCATTCTCGATTTTCCCATGAAATCGGCGCCACATATCACCCTGTTCCCGGTTTCCAGCGACAATTTATCCACCCATTCGGCACCGCTTTCATCCCGCATCAGGTGATGGTCGAGAATAAGGGTTTCGACTCCCCGTGAAAGACGGATGGCATTTTCCCACGCCATCTTTATCTGCCTGTCGGAAAGCCTCCCGAGATAAAGAGGTGGGCCGCTGGCAAACACGATATCGGGCTTCCATGACAGTATCTGTGAAACCGCTTCATCACCAAGCAGTTGAATATCAGAGGCATGGACAAAAACGAAATCGCCTTCAATTCTGGTCATTAGAACCATTTCAGAACCATTGACATCTCCATGATGAACACTTCCGGAAAAGCTCAATATACCATCCCTGAGTTCTTCCGCCGGGATCATATTCAGAAAAGCAGAAAGCGCGTTCTTCCTCTTCTGTTCAACTGGGGAGAGATTTCGAGACTTGGCCCATACCCTGATGCCCTGATTCAGAGATGATATTTCTTCCATGTTTAATTGATATGGGTTGGCGTTTATTAGAGGCGATATGATCGCCGTGGAAATGACTGATCACTATATCTGTGGCACTGGACCACGCATCAACGATCCTGTCTTGTATCTTTTCGTCCATCGCCACCTGAAATGAATGGGGCAGCAATCCATGTCTGGTATAACCCAGGGCTATGCCAGGATCGATTAATATCTTTCGATTTCCTATAGTCACAAGGCAACACATCCCTCTTACACCAAGCGATTCTGTACCCAGTATTTCTATCTTCATAGTGAGGTCCTAAATGATTTCCATCCTGTTTGTGCAACGGCATGATCAGATACCCGACAGACGTTTTACATTATCTCGCGAAGGAAACTGCCGGTGATCGATTCTTCATTTTCTGCTACTTCTTCCGGGGTGCCGGCGGCAACGATCTTTCCTCCCCCATCTCCACCCTCCGGGCCCAGGTCAATGATGTAGTCCGCGGATTTGATCACGTCAAGATTATGCTCTATGACCACGACGGTGTTTCCCATATCCACCAGGCGCGCGAGGACAAAAAGAAGCTTCTCTATATCCGCTAAATGGAGGCCTATAGTTGGTTCATCCAGGATATAGAGAGTGCCTGTAGTTAAGCGTTTGCCCAGTTCCCTTGCCAGTTTTATCCTTTGCGCCTCGCCTCCTGAAAGGGTCGTGGCGGATTGACCAAGTTTTATATATCCAAGCCCCACATCGGAAAGGAGCTGCAGCTTTGAACGTATCGGGGAGATGTTGTCAAAAAAGGCGAGTCCCTCGTTGACCGTCATGTCGAGGACATCCGCTATGCTTTTCATCTTGTAGAGTATTTCCAGGGTGTCCCTGTTGAACCTTTTTCCGTGACAGGCATCGCAGGTTATGTACACATCGGGGAGAAAGTGCATCTCAATTTTCTTCACCCCTTCCCCCTGACATGCCTCGCATCTTCCCCCCTTTACATTGAAGCTGAAGCGTCCCGGCTTATAACCCCTCATCCTCGAATCCGGGAGCTGGCTGAAGAGGTCACGAACATGTGTAAGGACGCCGGTATAGGTGGCGGGATTCGATCTTGGAGTGCGCCCTATAGGCTGCTGATCCATGGTGATAACCCTCTCTATACCACCGAAATCCCTTATCTGTTTTATCCTGCCCGATTTGCCCCTGTACCTGTTCAGCCTGCGGCGAAGCGCCTTGTAAACAGTCTCGATCACCATGGTGCTCTTTCCAGACCCGGACACGCCGGTTACACAGGTGAAGACATCGGCGGGAATTCTTATGTCAATATCTCTGAGATTGTTTTCGGATGCGCCCTCTATGATTATGAAGCGGCCGGAAGGGGGCCTTCGATTTTCCGGGACGGGGATCGTCAACCTGCCGGAAAGATATTTTCCAGTGAGGGAGGTGTCAGATTCGCGGATCTCTTCCGGGGTTCCGTGAAAGACGATCTCGCCTCCGTTTAACCCCGCGCCCGGCCCGACATCAATAATGTCATCCGAGCAGTTCATTATCTGTGCGTCATGTTCAACAACGAGCACGGTATTCCCCATGTCACGCAGGCGTTTCAGAGTAGAGACAAGCCGCATGCTGTCTCTCGGGTGAAGGCCTATGGTTGGTTCATCGAGGACATAGAGAACGCCGACCAGCCCGGAGCCTATCTGGGTGGCGAGTCGGATGCGCTGCGCCTCACCCCCCGAAAGGGTGCCCGAAGAACGCGAAAGGCTCAGATAATCCATGCCCACTTCGACAAGGAACTGCAATCGCTCCATTATTTCCTTTAGTATCCTTTTGGAAATGATGGCTTCATTATTGGTGAAGGACAGGTTGTCAAAGAAACCCATGCATTCCCTGATCGACATGCGGGATATCTCATCTATATTCTTTTCACCTACGGTTACAGACAGGATTTCCTTTTTCAGCCTGGCGCCCCCGCAGACCGGACAATCACTGATATTCATGTATCTCGAAATTTCCACCCTGGAATCGCCGGATTTTTCTTCTCGGTAGATCTGTTCCAGTTTGTTCAGCACACCCTTGAAACGCTTTTCGTAGAAATATCTTCTCCCTCTTCTGTCGAAATAGAACCCTATCTTTTCATTCCCCGAACCGTGCAGCAGGACATGTGTCACCCTTTCCGGCAGTTTGTTAAAGGGTGTATTTATATCAAATTCGTAGTGGGTGGAGAGTGCCTCAAGCATCTGGTGATAATATATGGAATCCTTCCGCTCCCATGGGGCGATAGCACCCTCTCTTATGGAGAGTCCGGGGTCGGGCACAATAAGATTTTCGTCAAAATATATCTTTGTTCCAAGCCCGCCACACTCGGGACAGGCGCCGTACGGGCTGTTAAAGGAAAACATCCGCGGGGTAAGTTCTGGCATACTGATGCCGCATTCGGGACAGGCGTAGTTTTCGCTGAAAAGCAGTTCCTCCCCATCCACGACTTGAACGCAGGCGAGTCCTCCCGAGAGTCCGGTTGCGATCTCCAGTGAATCACGCAGGCGCTTTCCCATATCGGTTCTTATAATCAGCCTGTCGATCACCACATCAATATCATGGCGTTTATTCCTGTCAGGCATGATATCCTCGCCGAGATCTCTTATAGATCCATCGACGCGCACACGGGCAAAGCCGTCTTTCCGCAGTTTCTTCAGTTCCCTCTGAAATTCACCTTTTCTGCCTCTGACGACAGGCGACATAATATTGATCTTTGTGCCTTCAGAGAGGGCCTGTACGCTTTCGGCCATCATCTCGATTGTCTGGGCGTCGATCCGCTTCCCGCAGTTATAGCAGTGGGGTATTCCAACGCGGGCGAAGAGCAGACGCAGGTAATCATATACTTCGGTTATAGTGCCGACGGTTGAGCGGGGATTACGGCTCGCGGTTCTCTGTTCAATGGCAATTGCGGGGGAGAGTCCTTCAATGGATTCGACCTCAGGCTTGTCCATTTGACCGATGAACTGACGCGCATAGGTTGAGAGTGATTCCACATATCGTCTCTGACCTTCGGCATATATGGTGTCAAAGGCGAGAGAAGACTTCCCGGAACCGGACACACCGGTGATGACAACAAGCTTGTCTCTCGGAATGTCAAGATTTACATTTTTTAGGTTGTGCTGACGCGCACCCCTGATCTTTATATACTTCATAACAGTTTACAGTTATCGGTTTACAGTTACCGGTTGATGGTTTTTCCAGTTGCAGCTTTTCATCTTTTCCCTTGACCCCTTGAAGCTCCGAGTCCTTCGCTATATGTTGCCAGTTGCCGGTTTAACGGTAAGTCGTTCTTAACCGGTAACCGGTACCCGTGAACTGTGAACTGTTAACCACCTTTTTAGCCGTCACAACTTGATATCGACGAGGGACTTTTCCCTCAGTTCTTTCAACCACTCCTCAAATCTTTTCTTTACCTTTGCGCTCCCTATGGTTCCGATGATCTCTTCCCTTACTTCTTCGACAGGTTTGACCCCGGAGCCACGTTTGTCAATGACTCTCATAATATGAAAGCCAACGGGAGATTCTATTGCTCCACTTATCTCGCCCTTCTTGAGCTTTGAGATAGCTGAATCCACCTCGGGAAACATCATCCCCTGTTCAACAAAACCCAGATCGCCGCGGGAACTGGCGGCCGGCCCCTGAGAATACTCTTCAACCAGAAGGTCAAATGATTTGCCACCCTCTAACTCTTTTAGTATCTTTTGCGCCATTGATCTCAATTTCAGCCGGGCGCTTTCATCAGGATCCTTCGGTTTTATAAGAAGTATCTGTTGTATCCTGGTTGCCGCTTTGCCTTCATATCTGTCCTTGTGCTTACTATAATACTCACCGATTTCCTTCTCATGTATTGGAGTCTTGGATCTTATCTGTGTTTGTACCAGCCTGCGCGTGATGAGGTTTCCCCTGATCTGTTCTCTGTATTCATCGAAGGTGGTTTTATCTTCAGAGAGTGCATCCTTGAGTTGTTCAATGGATATATTTCGTTCACTCAACATATCACTTATAGTAGTATCTACGTTCTCATCCGTTACGACAACGGCCAGCTTCGCCGCCTCCTGTTTAAGCAACATAGTGTCTATAAGATTGTTCAGGGCCGCCACTCTGGCTTGTACCACTACTTCTTCCCGCTTGACCCCTTGTGGAATCGTTTCAACCCTTTTCATATAGGTCTGAGTGGTGGCATCCAGTTCGGAGAGGGTTATTACCTCGTCATTCACGATGGCGATAATCCTGTCTTCAAAAGCGGCATGCAGCGATACCGAATAGAAAATAACAATGACGCAAACAATAAAAAATGGTTTTAGTTTCATATATCCCCCCTGCATTATTCAAAATCGTTTTATGCTATCAGAATATCTTCCGTTCTTCAATCTCCAGTTCACCAAGAAGATAGTTTGCCTGGTCTATAATTTCATTTTCACCGAGCCCTGGTATGGAAACGCTAAGTCTGTAATCGGGTGTAAGTCTCAGCCCGCTGAACTTTGTCTGTGAGAGTTCCATTATCCTGACAGGGTCCACGAGGCTGTCTTCACGAAAATTGATGATCATTTCCTTCCCGTTGTACTCCATTCTTTTGCCAAGTATCTTCTTCAGCTTGTTCTTTACTCTTATGATATCCATCAGATTGCCCACCTGAGAAGGGACGGGTCCGTAGCAGTCGGCAAGCTCTTCTCTCAGTCCGGACATGTCGTTTTCTGAAGTAACCGTTGATATCCTTTTGTAAATCATAAGCCTGGTATGCATGTCAGCGATAAAATCATCAGGGATGAAGGCTGGTATGCCAAAGTGTATCTCGGGATCTATCTCATCTTCCGGATAGTTTTCTCCCTTCAGTTCCCTGATGGTCTTTTCCATCAACTCTGTGTAGAGCTCATAGCCGATGGCGGACACGTGCCCGGATTGAGACAGGCCAAGAACGCTTCCGCCACCTCTTATGGTCAGGTCATGAGTTGCCACCTTGAACCCTGACCCCGGCTCTGAAAACTCTCTTGCTATGACAAGTCTCTTTCTGGCGTCCCGCGAGAGGACGGATTCTTCAGGGATGAGAAGATACGCGTAAGAGTCCTCATTTCCCCGGCCGACCCTTCCCCTCAACTGGTACAACTGGGAAAGTCCGAATCTGTCCGCTCGATTTATTATTATGGTGTTGGTTGAGGGTATATCGACGCCGGAACTTATTATCGTGGTACATACGAGGATATTGAAATCTCTGCGGACGAATTTAACCATGATATCTTCAAGTTCCTTTGCCTTCATCTGTCCATGTGCCACGCTTGTCTTTGCCTCGGGAATCAGTTTTTCTACAAAACGGGCGATACTGTGTATGGACCTGACTCTGTCATGGACAAAGAAGACCTGTCCCCCTCTTGCAAGCTCACGCTGTATCGCGCCTCTAATAACATCATCATTGAATTCGCATATATGAACCTCCACCGGACGGCGTTCCTGCGGAGCGGTGTCGATGATGGAAAGGTCCCTCATTCCGACGAGAGACAGTTGCAGTGTCCTTGGGATTGGAGTTGCCGTCAGGGTAAGCACGTCTACAAGCGCCCGCATTTTTTTGAGTTTCTCTTTATGGGCTACGCCAAAGCGCTGTTCCTCGTCAATAATCACCAGTCCGAGATCATTGAATGTCATATCCTTCTGCAGGAGCCTGTGTGTGCCGATGGTGATGTCCACGAGACCTTTGTTTATATCCTCAACGATCTTCTTCTGCTGGGCAACAGTTTTATACCGGTTCAAAACCTCAATGCGAATGGGATACTTTTCAAATCTTCCGGTAAATGTCTGGTGATGCTGTTCCGCGAGGATAGTCGTAGGGACTAGGATTGCCACCTGTTTCCCATCCATAGCGGCCCTGAATGATGCCCTCAGCGCGATTTCCGTCTTTCCGAATCCTGCATCACCGCATACAAGCCGGTCCATCGACCTTGGTTCGCTCATGTCATGGTAAACGTCTTCGATGGCTCTTGCCTGATCAGGTGTCTCCTCAAATTCGAAGGAAGAGGAAAACTCTTCATAGTCTCGTTCAGAAGGAGAAAACCTGTGACCGTCCATTACCTCCCGGGCGGCGTAGATAGAAACAAGCTCCTCAGCGATCTCCCTCACCGATTGTTTGATCTTATTCTTGACTGTTTCCCAGGATGTGCCTCCGAGCTTGTCCACATTCGGGCTATAGCCGTCGGAACCGATATATCTCTGGATCTGATTCAGCCGGTCCACCGGGATATAGAGTTTGTCCCCATCTTTGTATTCAAGCAGCAGGAAGTCGTTTTCCACGTTGCCGAATGTCAATCGTTCAAGCCCCATATAGAGGCCGATGCCGTGATCCACATGGACAACAAAGTTTCCCTTTTCCAGTTCTCCGAATGACCTGAGAAAATATCCCTCCCTGGCACTTGCCCGTCTTCTCCTCCTCGTCTTTTTCCCGAATACTCCCTCTTCGCTTACGATAACCGTTTTCAGCCGGGGATATGAAAACCCTTTTGTTATCTTTCCCTCTCTGAGAACGAGACATCCCCCCCTCATTTCTACGGGATCGAGGGAAAAAGGATGAGAAGATCTGTGAACCGGGATGGAATAACCTTCAAGAAGATGTTCCATCTTCTGCATATTCCCCTCGCCGCAGAGAAATGTTACCAGGCAGCCCTGGTCGATCCAGGACTTGATACTGTCCGCGAGTGGGGCGAGGATGCCGTCTGCGTCCGCGTGAAACTCCGTGCCGCTCTTTAATCCCGTGTCTTCCACTTCAAAGGGGATTGCATCTGCGGCCTGCAGCCTGTCCATGTAAATCCTTTGCAGGGAGTCACATTTCCGGGAGATGCTGTCCCATGAAGTCAGGAAAGATTCCTTTTCAAGAAAGAATCTCCCTTCTTCGTCAGCTTTTCGGAGAAATTTGTCCGCGTCATTGATGATTTCCTCCGCGGCCCTTTCCATGATACCGGGACTTTCACAGATGATGAGGCTGTTTGCGGTAAGATAGTCAAAGAGGGTGTCCATATTCCCCCCATTGTTTTCGGAATGAAGGCCTCCGAAAAAGAGTGGAAGGAGCTGTGGGTTTGCCGGAGAAATCAGATCGTTTTCAAGCGCGTCAAGCAATCTCTCTCCCCTTGTCCTTGAAACGCCCGATTCATTAATTCTGGCCCTCATGTTTCTCAATGCAAGGGTTTTCGATTCTTTTGATAGTATCACCTCTCCAGCCGGAAAAAGAATATAATCCACGATTTCTCTTACGGATCGCTGCGTTGCGGGGTTAAATTCCCTGATCGACTCGATCTCATCACCCGCGAATTCCATTCTGAAGGGATAGGGGTAGGCCGGAGGAAAGATGTCAACGATATATCCTCTCAGGCTGAATTCGCCCGCTCTTTCCACCAGCGGGGTTCGCTGATAGCCCCCCTCAGTCAGTTTCTGCGCTAACCCGTCTCTGTCTCTTTCGTCTCCGATAGAGATTGTCTCGGCATAATTGTTAAAAACCTCAGCCGGGGCAACTTTCTGCATTAGGGCGCTCACCGGGGCAATTACCACAGCCGGTTTTGTTGACAGGAGTCTTGACAGGATGCCTGCCCGCCAGGTCGCATTTTCATTTTGCCGGGAGAGGGTGTCGTCTGGATGGATGATTTCCCACGGGGGGAAAAGCAGAACGTCTTCTCCTCCAAGAAAGAAGGAAAGATCGCGGAAGGCATCGAGAGCTTCCTTCAGGGTAGGAGTTATAAAGAGGATGGTCTTCCCTGTGTTTCTGAAAAGGAGTGACGCGATAAAGGGTTTCGCGGATCCCGGAAGGCCGCAGATATCCATCGCCTCATCCCCGCGAAGGATGTTGTTGACAAGCGCGCGAAGGGAGGAATCCAAAAATTCTGTTTTTCTATCTACTATTTTTCTCACGCAAAAGTTCAGCTTTTTAAAGTAGATTAATAACCGTTCACGGTTGCCGGCTAACAGCTTTTCAACCGCTAACCGTAAACCGTTATTTCGATGCCTCCAGCATCCTGCTCAGGGCGAGATTCGCAGGAACCCGTATCTCTTCAGGTACAGTTATCACATGTTTCATCTCGAGCAGAGAGTTGAGGATATCATCAAGCGTCATACGCTTCATGTCCCGGCAGATCAGATTGTCCGATGCGGGTATGAATGACTTGTCGGGACTCTCCTTCTTTAACTGATGCATGATCCCCTGTTCTGTTCCGATAATGACTTTTTGCGCATCGGACTGGCTGACAAACTTCAGAATTGCCGCTGTACTCCCGACAAAGTCTGCCATTGCGAGAACCTCGGCGCGGCATTCAGGATGGGCGGCAAACGGAACCCCCGGATTATTATTTTGGACCTTTTGTACCTCTTCCGGAGACAGGTTGTGGTGCACATAACAGAACCCCTTCCACGGGATTATCTTCTTTTCGGTAAACTGTGCGGCATAGCTCGCGAGATTTCCATCAGGGACCATCATTACGGTATCTGTATCAAGGCTGTTGACAATGCGCACGACATTGGTGGATGTGCAGCATATATCGCTGTGGGCCTTGGTTTCGGCCGATGAATTAACGTATGTAACCACCTTTGCATCCGGATTCTCCGCCTTTGCCTTTTTCAGCTCTTCAACGGTAATCTTGTCCGCGAGGGGACATCCCACATCGAGGCGGGGGAGGAGTACAGTCTTATCCGGCGACAGTATGGAAGCGCTCTCCGCCATGAATCGCACGCCGGCGAAGACAATAACATCCGCTGTTGTTTCAGCCGCCTCCATGCTGAGGGCCAGAGAATCACCCAGTATATCAGCGATATCCTGAACCTCATCGCGCTGATAATGGTGGGCCAGAAGGATGGCATTTCTGTCATTCAGAAGGCTTCTGATTTTTTTCTGTGTCTCTATAATGTTCATATCGTTTCCCCCTGCAGTTTTCATGTGTCCGGCAGATGCCTGCCCATAAACACGGGACCTACCTATAACATAGCCCATATTTATTCAAGGCAGAAATGATTCAGAGATATTGACAGGAATATGGGTTTAATATAGTAATAACTTGTTATGCGCAAATCCGGGTACAGTAAGTGTTCCCACGGAGTGAAAGGATTACGGCTACATCATGGTAACGGTCAAAGAAGCGTTGAATCATGTTATCAGTTCCATAGTTCCCCTCGGACTTGAAAAGGCGGAGATACTAAGCGCCACGGGAAGGGTTATTGGAGAAGACGTCCATGCCCCGCGCGACATACCACCGAGGGACAATTCTGCGATGGACGGATACGCGCTGAAATCGGAGGACACAGCCGGGGCCGACGCAAAAATTCCTGTTGTTCTGAGAGTTATTGAGGACATACCGGCCGGATATACCCCTCAAAAAACAGTTGGATCGGGAGAGGCGGCAAGGATCATGACGGGCGCTCCTGTGCCTGATGGAGCCGACGCCGTTGTGATGGTGGAAGAAACAGGGTCTGACGGCAACAGTGTGCGGATACACGCTCAGGTGGCAAGAGGTCAGAATATCAGATATGCCGGAGAAGATGTAAGGGAAGGGGATCTGGTCATACACGCAGGAACATTGCTGAGACCGGCGGAGACGGGGATGCTTTCCGCCCTTGGACGCTCCTTTGTAGATGTATATCAAAAACCGCTGGTGGCGCTTATCGCCACGGGAGACGAGCTTGTCGATATAGACGGCGCGGCATCACCCGGAAAGATTGTAAGCAGCAACAGCTATTCCCTCGCGGCGCAGGTGATGGAATGCGGGGGCATACCGCTTCAACTTGGTATCGCAAGAGATAACATTGACGATCTGACTGAGAAATTCAGGGGTGCCATGCGGGCTGATATCATCGTGTCGTCGGCCGGGGTGTCGGTTGGAGATTACGATTTCGTAAAAGACGTCATGAAGGATATGGGTATCGGCATAGACTTCTGGCAGGTGGCACAGCGGCCCGGCAAGCCCATGACATTCGGCGCCAGAGAGGGGAAACCTGTTTTCGGACTTCCCGGAAACCCGGTGTCATCGATGATTGCCTTTGAACAGTACATAAGACCCGCGATACTGAAAATGACCGGACACGAAAATATATTCCGCAGAACCATAAGGGCAAAACTGACAGAAGACATAAAAAAGAAAAAAGGCCTTCGATACTTCATCAGGGGCCGTGTAAAAAGTCAGGGGGAAGGCTTTATTGTGGAGACCACAGGAGAGCAGGGCTCAGGAATACTGAAGTCCATGGTCCTCGCGAACGGCATAATAGTCATACCTGAAGATATGGATTTTGTTGGAGAGGGCAGCGAAGTGATGGTTCAGCTTCTCGACAACTCTCAGGATTTCACGAAAGATCCGGAATATCTCAACGATTGACAACCAGCATGGAACGAGATAAAAAAATATTTCAAATCAGCGCGGAAGTGCCAAGGTCACTGGTGGGCCTCCCGGACTTCAAATCCGGTGTGGGGCGCTAGAACCGTCCCGGGTGGGTTCGATTCCCATGCACTTCCGCCAAATTATTCGTAAAATTCGATTTTTATCGAATATATTTCTTTAACCTTACTTTAACCTGCGTGAACCTTCCGATTATAGAACCCCACACCAGATTTGAAGTCTGAAAGTTATTTCTTCCTTCCTGTACTCAATCAAAACCGGATGCAGGCAATACCCACTCTTTCAAGTCGAGAGGTTGGGTGATCTGGCCAGATCAATGAATGCGGGATGAAACATGCTACTACCTGACAACTTGTTTCCTGCTCGTCCAGGTCAATGGCTTCTTCCTGAAGTGTTTGGTCTGATTTTACAGATAGTATTCAAGACTTCGAATGGTAATGATCACCTTTACACTGATCGTGAATGTCCCTAAGATACCTACATTCAGTTAAGTAAGCAAAAATACAAGTCCAGTTCCCATTATGAGAACATTTTGCCCTATAAGCTTCGAAAAACTGCAAAATATGGTTTTACAGGTGCGCAATACTGTATTGCATAATACTGGCTCCACCTTCTGGACAATTCGTCAATAACAATTAACCAGTACAATATCAAAAAATAGCTTGACATAGTATGGGTAATTAGTATACTCGAACTAACTTAGAATGATCTAATACCATTGCTTACTAATAAGGTGGGAGATTATGGGTACAAAAGCATTAAGCTCTACAATAGAAGATTATTTGGAGACCATCCTCAACCTGGAAAAGGATAAAAAAATTGTCCGGGTTAAGGACATAGCCCGGAAGATGGATGTAAAATTGCCAACGGTTACCAGCATGTTGAATAATCTTATAGAAAAGGGTTTGATCAATCATGAAAAGTACGAATATGTTGAGTTGACAAAAGAGGGTAAGCGTATTGCAAAAGATGTTTACCGTCGACATGTTATCTTTCGTGATTTCCTAACTGGCATATTAAATGTAGACGCGACAACAGCAGAAAAGGATGCCTGTAAAATGGAGCATGTCGTCAGTCCCGTCACGCTGGAGAGGTTTGTAAAATTTATGGAATTTGTTGAGAGCTGTCCGAGGGGTGGCTCCGACTGGTTGCTACATTTTGATGAATATCAAAAACATGGCCGTGATGAAGACAAGTGCCTGAAGCGAATGAAATATTTTGAAAAACAGTATGGCGCGGAAATAAAGGAGTTAGAAAATAAAATAAGATAATTTTTTTTGCAGAACAAGTTTGGGCTTTCTAATCTTATTTTAAGTTACAAACATTACTCGAGGTAGTAAAGATATTGCAATCTGCCTAATATATGCAAGGAGGTTTTATCTATATGATTTTAACCAATCTAAAATCCGAAGATCAAGCAAGGATCGTAGCTATAGAAGGGGGACGGGGTATCAGACAGCAACTGTTGCTGCGCGGTATATCGGAGGGGAGCATTATCAGGGTGGTCTCTTCCAATGGTGGTCCTGTGGTTCTTGAGCTTGATGGGGGGATGATTGCCATTGGTAGGGGGATGGCACAAAAGGTTATAGTCCAAAGAACAGTGGTTTCGTAATACATAAAAAGGGGAGGTGCTAAATGCAGAAAAAGTTGAATGAAATGGGTTACGATGAAGAAGGTGTAGTAGTCAAAATTGACGAAGACTTAAAGCAAAAGATAGCGGGTGTGGGTATCAGAGCTGGTAAAAAAATAAAGATGATAACAAAAGAACCTTTGAAAGGCCCTGTTGTAGTGATGGTTGATGAAGCTAAAACGTCACTGGGGCTGAGCGTGGCAGATAAGATAATTATGGAGGTTTAATATGAGAGTTTTGCTTATGGGGCACCCAAATGTCGGCAAAAGTGTATTTTTTAACAGGCTGACAGGGGCAAATGTTGTCGAATCAAATTATCCAGGCACAACAGTTGATTACACAAAGGGATATATGCGCCAGTTTGGTGAGGATATCGAGGTTATTGATGTGCCGGGGACATTCTCTCTCGAACCAAAGGATAAGGCCGAGGAGGTTGCAGCAAACATGCTGCACGACAGCAAGGGGGCAAAAATAATCTGCGTTGTTGATGCTTCCAAGGTTGAGCGGGGCCTTTATCTTGCGTTAGAGATTATTGAAGAAGGATTCCCTGCAGTGATTGCGCTTAATATGTGGGATGCTGCGGTGGATAAAAACATACAGATTGATGCTGCCGGATTAGAGCAGATTGGTTTTGGTACTCTAAAATTGACCCACTTGGAGGACAAACGGCAACCGAAAATTGACCCACCCGATAGAGATCTCTGGTAGAAAAGATATCTTAATGGATATCATAAGTGCCGGAGGTGAAGGGA
>Ga0222626_1000120_pt1 | contig 57464 bp, 79 predicted proteins | sample AntAcemetageno91_FD_179862 | JGI IMG/M metagenome (GOLD analysis project Ga0222626, IMG submission 179862) | Saline water microbial communities from Ace Lake, Antarctica - #91 | ecosystem: Environmental > Aquatic > Non-marine Saline and Alkaline > Saline | place: Antarctica: Ace Lake | collected...
GACGAAGAGCTTATAGATGTCGATGAGAACGACGGCGTCATTGCTATCAACTTTCTTTTCAATCTTCTCAGCTTCAGTCTTCTTGGTTTTCTTTTTCTTCTCTTTGTCAGTACTTTCCTGAGCTTCAATATCGCCGTACTCATTCCGGTACAGGATTTGAATCAAGATGGAGAACTGTTCACCATAGTTCTGCTGACGTCTAACGACGGAGCGTAGAAACTTGGCATTCTCCATGGTCAGGGACCTAGCGAACTGCACGGCTTCCGAGTCGGCAATGAACGCATGCGGGATGCCAGTCCCAGCCGTCAGCGCCTTCATCAACCATTCCATGAACTCGTCCTGCATCTGCGGCGAGTTCTCTTCAATGGTCTCCACGTCCACTGGCTTCTCCGAAGAGACGACAGGAACGAAGATGTCGTTGAATGACCCAATGAGGGCCAGAAGATGGTTGATAGACGACGAAGCAATATCGTCAAAGGTCAACTCCTTGGACCTAAGGTCCCGTATAAAGGTGTTGACTGCCGCTCCTTCATCGTTATCCAAACCTGTCTCGATGTAGAAAATCCGCTTGGATGGAGCCCTAACGAGTCTGTGCATCAAGGTTGCAGTCAGGATGGAGATGTAGAGCTTTGCCGTGAACAGAATGGACTGGAACAAGGAGTCGTAGTAGACACCTTCACCTGTATCGTCACCGAAGTGAACACATTCGTTCGGGGTCAGGTACGTAACCCTAACCTTCTTACGAATCAGGTAATCCTGTTGGAGAAGGTTATAGATGACATCAGCGAACTGCTTGTTCTTCTCCAGGACATCGCGGTTTAGCCTCTTGGCGATTCCTTTGATAAAGAGCTTGTGAATGAAATTCTGCTTGGCAGCTTGGACCTTGTTGGTATTACTCCGACCAACGAGGGCATCCCATGTACTACCAGCGTTGACTGTATTCCGGATAAGGTATTCACCAGAGTCGACGCCCTCAGAACAAGGTTCGAAATACAAGTAGCCGTAACAGACGTCATTGACCTCGAGCTTAACTACCCTCTCAGGCATAAGGGTTCTAAGCACAGATCCAGCTACTTCGACCGGCTTACCGTCTTTGTCCTTCTTCTTGTTCTTAGGATCGAACGGATTATGAAGAAGAGTGCTCTTCTCTTCGTCCTTTTCTCCAAGATTCCTAGCATCTTCAGAAGCTTCAGCAAGGAAAAGACTGGAATTGTTTGCCACTAGGAGATTACTGTTCAGGCCATCGATAGTAGCTTTAATAACATCTTCCGAAAAGCCATTAATCTCAGTTTTACCTTTTTCCGATTCTTTCTTTGCCTTTTCATCTTCTTCTTCGTCGATGTCGAAAGCCTCATCAATGGCTTTCTCAAAACCTTCCATCACTTTGACGAATGCGCCTTCTGTCAGTCTGTTCTGTTTGAAGATTCTGGCGTTTTCCGGATCCCAAAGAGAATCACCCTCGAATGCCGCCGAGTCTACACCATCTTCAGATAGAAGTTTGGTCAGTTCCTTCTTGAGAGAAATGACTGCGAGGAAGTAATCCCCGTCTATCAAAGAGTTCCTGAGAATCTTTCTGGCGCGTTTGCTCAGACTGTACTTGGTATCCAGAAATTTCAGGTTAGTTTGAGTCCTGTCCCGATCGCTTTCCTCAAGTTCCTCTCCCTCATATCCGTAGGTGAGAGAAATCTTAGTGAAGTCGTCCGGACTCATAATGTTGTCGACATAGGTATCAACAGCTTGGGACATCTGTGGAATCATGTCCTTAATCCGACGGTAATCATGATAGAGAGCAACTCTTTCGCTCTCTGCTATCAAAAGCTTGTTCAGTCCCTTGACTTCAGCTTTCTCCACAAGCTTCTGGATGTCGACGAGGTTCTTAGCCCCATCAGGATCTAGCTTCCCATTGACCGGGTCATTGGCCTTCTGAATCGTGACAGCTGAGAAGAATTCACAAATGTCAGATCCGACTGCATCTTTGATCCGACTGGAGGCTCTGTTGATAGCCGTCCTAATGTCCCGATCATCCTTCCTGTTTTGTTCCAGGAACTTCTCGTCCATCCCTAGGATAGATGACGTTGTCATTCGCCTAAGTGAACTCAGGCTCTTGAATTCAACGCCGAACAGGCCCTTACCCGGACCTTTCGGTTTCTTTTTCTCTTCGGTGGTCACTGCCATGGTTTTTATCCCTAGATGTCGGTGCTGGTTACTTTCAACCTACTCGCGGACTCGGAGCGGATAAGAGCCGCCATGTTCACGAGAGCTTCGAGCTTTCCTCTCAGCACTGTTATTCCGTTCTCTATATCACTGACCTGCTGCGTTGACAACGTCCCATCAGTTAGAGAAACGATTTTGTAGAACAGCAGAAATCTGTTAAGCGCCCTAGAAGGGGCATGTTCAAAGCTCTCATCTCCTATGAATGTCGAGATGTCAGCTATCGTTTGACTAAACTCGTCAATGGTATCATCACTGTTCTCTACCATAAGAGCGACAACCTCATCAAGGACGTTCCTAGTGTTCCTATAAGGGAAGAACCAATCCAGGGCACTAGATGAGACCGCTGAGTCAGAGTCAACCTTGGAAAAGAGCGATGGTGACGAGATACAAAGGCGACTGACAAGATTGTTCTCTAGCACTGGGAGAAAGTATGAGAATAGCCTTTCGTAAGCATTTGCGAAGGCCAACTTCATTCCCGCGTCAATGATAGGGTTCCCCGAATCAGTCATGGCAATGTCCCCGTCGAGCGGGAATACATCTCTAACGTCTGTTGCTGATATGTCTGTGAAGTCGTCGGAAGCGAGGATTTCAGGAAGAACCTCAGTCTCGAAGGCGTCGTCGAACTCAGTAGAGTCAACGTAGGACCGATAGCTTCTCCGTGTCATGAAGAACTCGTACCTCAATCCGTGGTTAGAAGAAGGTTTCTGTGGATTTCCTGAAGAGAGAGCATCAGCTTCGTCAGCTGTGTCTCCAAGATTGATACCAGTATCGGTGAATACAAAGTTTTTCTTGACTAGATCCCCAGCTTGGTGTACCATGAGGAAATTCCTGGAGAGGACTTCCTCGATGAACAAGTCTACGGTAGCTTGATCTAGAGTATTGAGTCCAGCTAAATCTTCCATACTGATCAGTTCCAGAAGAAGACAGTTTGTCAACGGGATAAAAGAATCCCTAGACAAATTAGCCAGTCTCGACATCTGGGTATACTCTCCAGGACGAGTCTTGCTTTCGAAGAAATCTTGTACTTCCTGCGCTGTAAAGAGCGAGGAGCTTGTTATGTCTACACTCACGTCTTCCTCCTTACACGTTTGATGGGACTAACAAGAGCTCAAGTCTCTCATTAAGGAGAACTAAGAGATCTCTAACAGAGGCTAAATCTGTCCTCATCAGAGATATTTTATCAGTCCATTCAGTATCAATGGCCGTCTGTTCTCCGGCACTCTTAGCAAAGTAGTCTAGAGATGGAAGGTAATACCGAAGGATCTGCGCTCTCCACCACTGCTTTTGAAAGTCCATCTCAATGAGACGAACGCTAGCTGTTCCCGATCTGGCTTCTTCAAACCCGATAACAGTTTCTCCAGGATTCCAGCTGACAGATTCCACAGTCAGTATTTCACCCAAATCATCTCTGGCTCTTATCTCCTCAAGACTGATATCGAACTCATAGGGGATAATCCATGTGATAGACGTGGCAGCTTGGATATGCCTGTACTTCAACGTCTCGATCGACCCCCATACAGAGTCATCAAAGAGATACCCGTCAGAGGCATCTAGTAAAACATGTCTGGCGCTCTCTTGGTGCGTCTCGGCTCCAGCCTGGTCAACGTATCTCTGAGCCGCTTCTTCCAAGAAAGTTCTGACTTCAATGTCCCATACTCCAGGAGAACCGTACGTATAAAGCTCGCTGAGAGAGAAGTCAACGAATGGGTCATCTTTCATGATGGATGAAACGCCGAGAGTGTCTACCATGACATGAGGTAAACTAAAACAATAGTCAATGGACTCTTCCTGTAGTAGGTACGGAGCATCCAAAAACATGTTGGTGGCTTTTTGGGTAGAGTACTCCGACTGAATAAGAGCGTCTCCCAATGTGGGATTGGTGAGAATCTCAGAGAACTTGTTGATGAGAGTCGAGTATGACCAGAACTTCGTAGTGTCGGCTTTAGTCTCGTCTATCACCCTCTCCACAATGTACCTATCGTTTCTTTGCATGGAACGAACGACGTACTTCTCAAATGCTTCAGGATCTACGGTCCCACTGATCTCAGCTCCGGAGACAAAAGAAAAACGTAAGGCGTCGTACCCGTAGATGGCATCTGTGCTGACTTTGATCTCAGCCATAATGATGGCTCTGGCGTCAGCCAACTCAGATGATCCGGTAGCTAGTTCCTCAAGTTTGAGGGATACGCTCTCGTCGTCTATCACCGTCAAAGAATAAAAGTCACTAATGACTACTCCGCTACCGATATCGACAAGCTTCTCCATCAACTCAGTGAAGACTTCATTCGAGAGAAGGGTAAAGCGGTTGAAGGCCTCGTACGCCTCTGCGTCTTCGTCTAGACTCAACCCCTTGATGTATTCTACTATCTCAAGTTCTGTGAGTGGCATCTCTTATCTCCTACCTTTCGATATCGCCATCCGAAGGATCTTCTTGGCTTTATTGTATGCAACGGTCTTGGCGGCATACATCGACCTGATGGGTGAATTACTGGGGTTAGCATCGTGACGGGATTGAGCTTCGTCCATGACTTCTCGGGCTTCTCTAGCTTTTCTCTCCGCCTCAATAACTTCCAAGGACTTACCAGCCTCTTCCTCGCTCATATTGAGGATGATATCGTCAAGGTCTATATCACCTGGATCCTTTCCAGCATCGGTAGCAATAGCTACCTGCATGTTATACCTTGCCTCAGATCTCCCTACTGGAAGAACGGCGTTAGATGGGACCACCTCTTTATCATCAATCTTTCGCATAGCAGACCCAAGAAGGACGTTCTCCATGTCATTGAGAATCGCACTTCTAGCAGCACCGGCTGTGGAATTAAGTAAGTCGATGAAGCTGACAGGATCCGCCCCTGAAGAAAACTCTTTCTCGTATTTCGAGAGAGTTGAGTTAAAGTCATCCATTGATACTGACCCATCGATCAACCTGTTGATCACCTCTACGAACACCGTGTACGGAAGACCTAGTACGCGGTCGTACCTATCAAAGTTGGACGAATCGATGCTGAAGCCCTCGATGAAGGCCTCCACAACCGCTCTCGGCTTTAGGTTCTCAGGCATGGCTTATCTCCGGTAAGCTGTATACACTTTCCACTAATTGTAATGTTCGGGAAAAAAGTCAGCACCCCCCAGAATGGGGGGTACCGACGGTTCCCGCGCAGGGCTTTTAAACCCTGGCGTCACTTTACAGTTGGACGGTCATGAAATACTGTTCCCAACGGTACCTCTTCTCTTCACAATCTATTCCCACGAGGACTCTACCGTCTTCCATGTCGATGACATGCACGAGCATCCCAGCCTTCTTTGAAATTGGCAAAAGGAACTTCCGATCGAGTATGACTTGTATCAGTCCCTTTTCACCAGGTCTTAGCTTCTTATCTACGCTAAGGAAGCGGCCTTTCTCGATGATGACTACAGGGAAATCCCCTGAAGTTAGTGCTTCTTGGACTCCATCCGGTATCTCGAAGGAATTCACATCTTGATCCCCGACATACATGTCATATGTATTTTTGTGCCTCTTGTGTAGACTCGAGTTACTTATGAAGGTAGTCTTCTTCATCGAGTCAGCAAGAGCTCTATCCGGGAATCCCCTTTTCTCTAGTTCGTCATCCGGAACTGACCCGCCAAGTATTCGAATCATACGATCATGAACGACAACGTCTTCCACGAACGACTTGTACTGCTTGTATGCTTGGAACAGTTCACCACCGTTTGCTGCATAGTTCAGTTCGAGCAATGGGTACTTCTTCTGATCTGGTGTCAGCTCAAGCTTGACAATAGAAAACCATGTGGTTCCCACACCTGGAGCATGGTAACAGACGTTATTCTCCATAGCGTATTCGGAACCAATATTCTTCAAAACCTGGTTGACGTCCCAGACCCATCCGAATAGTGCCTTACCATGACTCTGACCTGCTTTAGGCTTCATGTCAGTTCTCCTATTCTTTCTTCAATCATGTTCCCAAGGACGATGAGTGCTCCTAAAGCGTGAACTCCGCACCTCATATCACTATGTGCAGAAACACAGTGATCCCACTCATCGATACTGACAGAGACCTTGAGGTATACTCCCATGTCATCTTTTCTACAAGCTGATGCTGACACTAGAGCTTTCATATCCCCTTTCGTCACAGTCCCCGTAAAGGAAAAGGACATCTCACTACCAGAGAATTCATAATCATCCTTCACATGTCACCCTCTTCCAGGGAGGCCGATGGCTCTGAATCCGATTTCGAGACTGGTGTATGAATGAAAGGACAACTTGGCAATATCACCTGACTTACTAAGCTTCGCTTTGTCAGTCATAACTACCTACCTCACTTTCCGTAAAGAGCCCATGTTTTCCGAATTTCAAAGATAGCTCCGTAACCATGCTCAGAGTCAGTCGATGAGAACCACAAGGCATTGTCAGGATCTTTATGTCTGAAGTTGGACACGATCCAACCTTTCTTTCGACTCCCATCAAAGGAACTCTCATCGAATTCTGGGTACAAACCGTCTCCCATGAGCCACGAATAGATGAATCCTTTAATGGCTTCTCGGTCCATAGCGAATGGCAAACACGTCGGATCTTTTTCCTTTGGAGGATTGCGAGGCTTGTACTGCGTGAACAGAAGCATCGTACATCCGTTGTCTCGGATTTGATACCACGTCAAGACCTCTCCGATCTTCTCTCCACACATTACCATGTCAATGGATTGATCCAAGAGATTCCGACCTTCTCTATCGGAAAGACCAGTCACCATGATATGCTGATTGTCGAACTTCATTCTATTCTTCTATCTTGTTTTTCAACATCTCCTGTAACTGTTCCGTCTCCCGAACCTTCGGAGCTAACTTCATCGCCACTTTAGCAGCGTTAGCATCGAAGTCGCCCGATAGGAGAGTAGTCAAGTTTATCAATATAAGTTTCTCCAGCATAGCTGCGAGACGACCATTAGTCTTGATCGCCGTTCGTAGCTTCTTGAGAGCATTGCAGTGGTCCTTCTCAACAAGATCCCACTGATCATCGACTTGAATGCATCCGAGTTTGGTCCGAGTGCATACATCCAAGTCTCGTGTGAGTTCTCTGACGATCTGCTCTTTGTTTCTGAGCATCGACATGAAGAGATTGTATGCTTGTTCGCTGCTCATCTTTGGCATCAGTGTTTAACCTTTTGGATTTTACACATATGGATTCCGTGGTCACAATCCTCACACTCAAAGGATTTCCGGCTAGCGATGCAGTCATGACAGACTTTGATCTCACACTTAGTGCAGACTAGTTCAGCAGACTTCATTTCCTTGCATTTTTCGCAACGAAAATGAGTCTTCTCAGGAACTTTCAGACCACGATGCTTGACTGCTGATGGCCATTCATCTGGGAAGTACCAGATATCATTACTTGGTACATCGCACGAGTAAATGGGGATTGCACCTCCAGCCTCTTTGACGAACCTGTCTGTTTCCGGGTCGTCGTAGCATCCGCAGACGTAGACTTTCACGATTCCCGCAGCTGCCAAGGCTTTGTAACAAGGGATACATGGAGTGTACGTCATATACGCGATCGCACCATCAGTACTCACACCCCTCTTAGCGGCCTGTCCGATAGCGTTGATCTCGGCATGTATGGTTCGAACACACCCTTTAGTACCGTCTTCCTCGTTCATAACGAGATGACCGACCTCGTTACAGTGTGGTGTTCCAGGCATGGAACCGTTATACCCTGTCGCCAGTACGAAGTTGTTCTTCACTAAGACACATCCTACGTGAATCTTATCGCACGTAGACCTCTCACTAGCGAGCATTGCCTGTTTGAGGAAGTACTGTCCCCATGAGGGACGGTCTACATGCTTTTCAGCTGCGAGAGCATCGACTTCTGGACCCATTTTTTGAGCCACACCCAGAATCTCAGCCACAGCAGTATCTATATTCGAGACACTGACACTCCCTCCGAAGCAGTCGATTCTTGATTCGTCACAAATCCTGGCCTTGACCCATGTATTCTCCGAGTGCATGGGGTTGATCAATTCCATCATCTTTTCCCCGTGGATATTCCTGACCTCAGGATACCACGAAAGTACCCCAATCGCCACCTCCTTGATGGTTTTAAGGTCCAACCCGCTTGTGATCTCCAGTCCGTAAAGTTTCGCCATTCTTCAAGTCTCCAGTATTTTCAACAGTTCATCCTTGGCCGGGAGTCCTAGCCATCGGTGTCCTAGCTTCAGCATATCTCCTCTAAGGAGATCAGCTGTCAACTTGTATCCTAGTTCGTCACCAGGGTCATTGTCGCTTTTAAACATCAATCTACCAATCTGGTTAGACGGGTCTATCATACACGACAGAATGATAGATGGATACAGAGAAGACAAGTCCAAATCACAGACATTCTCGAAGATCGAGTTCAGTAGGTGACCCATGACCCTCACCCCGAGGGACGCATTATTTTCAGGGCTCATCACCCACGCTCCTCTGAATTTTCCTCCATGCTTTCTCCCGACGTTTCTGTTGTTACTCATTATGAGTCCCTGATCAAACATGTGTTTCAGGGCCAGGTTTCTCAAGGACACCGTCTTCCTCCATGCCTTATGCACTCTGGTACGAGTGATCATGGCGATCTGATAGATGAGGTCGATGTCTTTGGTCTTCTGTTCGATCTTGTGCAACAGAATCGAGTCGTTCATGTTGTAGAAGACGTATTTCTTGTAATCCGTCCTCGAGAATTCTCTCATTGAGCAATCCATGGGATCTTTACCACTGCCGACCTTTTCTTCTTCTGCAATGTCGTCAAGACCGTAACCGTCCTTCTTACCAAGAGTAGCTCTCAAGTTTGCATACGTAATGAGCTGGTCGATGTAATTCGTCCATCCTGCTACGACAGCATAGTCACCCTTCGTGCTCCAATCCTGGTTCCGTGTATCCTCATAGTAGTAGGCCTTCTTAAAGGGGAAGTCCTTAGGACACATGATCTCCGAAGGTTCACACCTAAAGAGTTTCTTGATTCTCCCTTCCATATAGCAAAAATCATAGCCCTGGTTCCATGCTCCGAGGAAGTCCGGACGAAGCTCTTCGTTAACGGTTCTGAAGAATGACAAGATCAGCTTCCGCTCATCTTCGAAGAATGTAATGCGACACTCGTCTAGATCGAAGCGATCAATCGCTTCATCAGCGTTTGCCTCTAGATTCTTCTCAAACTCTTCTACCAGAGGATTATCCTCATTCCGGAGTAGAAAGACATACAGCGTGTTCAACTTTCCACTGTACAACGAGATAGCGTCAATCGGACATGGAGCGTTCTCTCTGTCAAAAGGATTACCATCCCAACTGTCAACCTCAATGTCCCAGTGGGCTTTGTGTAGATTTGGAGCTATATTGATCTCCCCTTGATATCTGTCAATCCACCGGCCGATATAATGATCTTCTACGTGGATATCAGTACCATGAAAGAATGGCAGCTTCCGCATGTACTCTTTCATATTCCAGCTCGTCCGGTCACGAATACTACGCTCCCACTCCGTCTCTAGTCCTGCCAACTCAGCCATGGTCCGACCGACGTCTCCATACGGAACTTTCTCTATTGGTACGACCTCGTCGATGGGGACGAACGTCGCTCCTCTATCTCTTTCGATATCGTCCATATCCACAAAGAAACTTAAGGTTGGTTTCTTGTCGACATGAAGCTTCTTTTCACCGTCAATACATTCGGTAAGTAGGAGCTTACCAGTGGAGTTGGAACCACGGCGACTGTTAACGTAAGTTACTGTTGAAAGGTATCTCTCCGGCATAATTATCCTCCTTGATTGTTTTTCTTAAGTAATCCCATGTTTTCATAAGGGCTTTTAACCTATAGGCGACACCGGATCAGTTGGTTAGTCTTCGAACAGTCTATTGAGTAAGACCGTTAATATACGTTTGAACAGAAGGGGAGTCCGACATGTCTGATCAAGAAAAAGACGCTATCTCGCTGGGCAAGTACGTCGACCACTTTACCGCCGAGATGGAGCTCATCATCGCTGAGCTCGAAAAGCTCCAGAGAGATGCCGACGACATATCCTCTGAGATAACGGAGAAGAAGGCTGCTGCTAAGAAAAATCGCGCTCGGCATAATTCGGGACCGAGTCCGCTGACATACATGTACAATATGTACGCCAATCTAAACAACGTCAGAGGTAACCGAATTTCATTGATGACGCTTCTTGTGAATATCAAGAGACTGATAGCTGACCTGAGCATTAAGGATGTAAAGGTGGAACAGGATGTCTCTAAATTCGCTGGTCTTGCTGCCGAACTCTATGCACGCATATCTCAGGACAGAGACCCCTCCACAGAACCTGCCACAGATAAAGCAGCTGTGTTAGTAGCTGATGCAATCGAAGGGCTCGATGAAGCTGGAGAAACCGCATACCAAGACTTGACCGAAGATGTCGTCGAAATGGAAGGTCAATACGTCTGTACGGATGAAGGCGTCATCCTCAGAGTCGATGATGACTATGAGCTCTTGGAAGAAGTTTCAGGGGCAGACATGAATGACTTTAGGATAGCTTTGAATAGAGACAAGTCAGTTCGAAAGGCTACCTGGATTAGCGGAGATCAAGAACTTGAGATCGTTGAGATTGGTGATGAGGAGGAGTAGAACATCATGTTGAATCTAGACGAATACGCAAAAGAGTTTGAGATTACTCCCATGCTCTCGGATGTGGATGAGAGAGAACTCGTTACCTTACTTCATGCTGCCAAGACAAAACTTTATCTTATGAGAAGAGACATGTTGAGCAACGATGCTCTTAAGTTAGTTCAACATGAACTTGAAGTACTCTCCGGATACTACACTGAAGAGTACAAGAACGATGAAGATGGAGGAGCATAGAAAGATGTTATTTTACGAGCAAGTAGATATAGATTCAAAGAGACAAGGACGGTCTGCCTACGAAGAAGTCGATGATCTCCTAGACGATTGGAGAGATATGACTCGAGAGGCTAACTCGTATTGCGGAAGCAAAGTTTTGAAGATAATCGACCCTAGCGGTAAATACAAAGGGCCGTTCAATGGAACTGAGTCTGATCGACTGAAAGCTGTAGAACTTGTAACGTCAACTCTTTCCAAGGTGAAGAAGGTCGTTCCGAAGATGAAGAAGGCTCTTCGTCCAATGATTCAGAAGTTGGAAAAGGGTATCGAGTCAGGAGAGTTTCCAGACGAACGAGAATTTCTGATCTTTAAGTCCAAAGGGGAAGAGCAACGAATTCGAGCTGATCAACTTCTGGCTAGAATGAAGGCCTTTATGAAGGTTTCCGACTCAGAAATCTCGTTGGTTCTTTCCGATGTGACAATTATGTGGCAACAATTTGGAGATCTTAAAGCTAAAACAGAAGGTCTTCCTAAGAAAGCATCTGAAAAGAATAGTTTAACAGTCATGAATCTTTTCGGTTCTCAATCCTTGAGTAGTCAACATTTCCGGAATTAAGCAATCATGCTGTTTTATGAGAAAGCAGAGGTCATTGGATTCCACTCCATGACATGGCCTCAAAGTTCGGATGCAAGGAAGTAAGAAGAATGCCTGGGCTCTTTTGGGGACGAAGTTCACGAAACTCACCTTGAAGCAGGTCAAAAACAGCTTCTAATATTCATAGGAGATTGAGAGATGCCATTCGCAGGAGTTACAGACGCCATGGAGCGTCACCCAAATCTAAGCAAGTACTCTCCTAAAGCCCGCAAAGCGTGGTTCAAGGTGTGGAATGAGTGTGAGATCAGAGAGCTCAAGAAAGAAGGCAACTCTGATAAGAACCGGAAGAATTGGGAGGGGAAGTGCTTCGCCACAGCCTACAAGGTTGCCAACCGAGTTGATGGAAAGAAGTCCATCGATGAGGGGACCATCTTCAAAGGAACGATCCAAGAAGCCATTATGGCTAACGTGATCTCGAAGTCGGTTCTCGACGAGGCTATGGGTAATGTCACTTCTGATGACTCTTCACTCGCTGTTCATAGACTCAAAAATTTTCATGAAGATTTAGCTTTCCTGAAAGACGAGCTTGAGAGGGGTAGATCCATCTATGTGGCTCGCGATGGAGTGGATCAGGGTAAGTTCAAGATCGGTGACCTCGTCGGGGTACCGTTCTGGCACAGAGCCCTAGAGGTCACTTCTGTAGAAGAACATGCGAGTGAAGAAGAGCTCCTACCTGACGCTGGCGAAGGTCCAGAAGGTCATACATCGGACGAGAAAGGTAATACGGTGGACATGTTCGATGTTCTGGAGCTCTCTGACATGCATCAAGTAAGAGAAAACCGCTCTCTTATGTTCCTCAAGGAAGTTGACGTCGAGGGAGCCTTAAAGGGTATCGCTAAGAAAGTCGGCTTTGGTGTCGAGGAGCACAAGGAAGGACAGAATCCTGAGAAGTTCATTGCTGAACAGAGCGCCTTCTTGAAGGAGATCAAACATCTCCTTTCCCTTGGAGAAAAAGCCAAGGACATGTCTGATCCTGAAGATGAGGTCGTCCTGAAATGGCAGGGATTGATCTACGACGTCGTCAAGACCCAGGACAGCGACCGGGAAGAAGACAAAGAGATCGCTGGCAAACGTCTCAACTTCATGAAGAGCAAAGATGCCAAGTACGTTGGCAGAGGTATTGGAAGATTCGACGGGTGGTTGATCTTTGTCAGTTCGAATGGACGAGTGTTTTCTCCTGACAGAAAAGGTATCAGAGTTCTGTGGGATCTGAAGAAGGCGAAGAACACTATCTTCTGGGTAGAGAAGAATATTCAGGAAGCCAGAGACGCTTTGAAAAAAGGGAAGAAAGAAGAAGGGTCGAAAGAGTAACAGCCTTTTCGAACGGATATTAGGCTGTTGTCTCCGATTCCTACTCTTTTGGAGGATTCTGAGATGAGGACGGACGTAAAGTCGGTAATCGAAGAATATTGGAAAAAGAGCGAATTCAAGCTCAAAGTACCCTGGTAGCTCAGCTGGATAGAGCAACGGCCTTCTAAGCCGTAGGTCCCGCGTTCGAGTCGCGGCCGGGGTGCCAGTAGTCTAAAAGGAAGTCACATATGCTGGACCTCGAATTGTTAGCCAGATGGTTTTGGCTACTTCCACTGTCTATACTTCTAGCAATATCGTATGTATCATACATGCTTAAGAAATGTGAAAAGTGTGAACACGTCGTAACTCTAACTCTAGCTCGAGAGGCCTTTAAAAGGTCCAGGGAGTTTGTCCTCGTGTTCTCTTCAGAAGGGAGGATTCTCTTTGTCAACAAAGTGTTTCCTCACATGAGTAAGCTTATCGGTATCACGAGTATTAATGGGACATTAGTAGATGAGTGGTTAGCGAGCTCTTGCATTAAACGACATAACACGATGATATCTGAAGTGTTGAAGGATGGACAAGAGAGGGCGATGTTGATCGAGATGAAGTTCGGTAACTTTCTGATTACTAGAATATCTAAGTTCTCCTTAGGGAAAGATCGAGAGCTTGTCATCGCCATTGCGCATGACGTGACTGATGAGTTCAAAGATCTAGAGGAACAAGAGAGGGAGACGATCATGAAAAATGGATGGAGGCTCCCATGAATGTAGGAGATAAAGCGATATTCCCTCGCAGGAAAATTTCCTCTGGTGGGAAGACACTGTACGACACCAGATGGACGGTCTCTGAGATTCAGGATGACATATTCACTCTGACAAATCGAAGAGGTCGGACTATCAAGGTTAGAAAGACTGCAATTGGTTTCAGAGAGCCGACTCCAGCCGAACTGGTCAAGTACCGGAAGAGTTGGTAACAAGTTTGTGTTCGCAACACAGTCAGTCCCCCATCCCCTTAAAGGGATGGGGACTGACATTCTGTCCGGACATGAAAGGAAGAACATGCCGATCTTGAAGAGCAGTTATTCGTGCGTGTCTTGTGGGAACACGATGTACGGTATGAGATGTGGGATGAGAGACCCACGACTGCCAGGGATCAGCGTGGTAAAGTGTAATAAGTGTTCAGCAAAGACCTTCATTTGCTTGAGGACTGGAGACAGAATACCCAGACCTCAGATCATTTCTATGCTCGGATTAGAGCTTTGGGAATCGATCTAACACATGATTGGGCCGCTAGGGGTGGACCGATGATCCGGGGGTGATTCCCCGAGGAGGTCCACCCCAGGCCGCCACACCTTTTCGGGGGCGAATATGGTCTCGACTGGGTAGACTAAGGTGATAGCTGCGTTCAGAGGATGGGTCGTTGGCCTCTGTAAAAACATCGACCTGCAAACACAACTGCCAAAACCACACCGGTTATGCAGTTCCCCGCTCCTCTTGCCCTCGCGGCATAAGGAACTAGTTGACGAGACAATGCCCGGCCGAACTCGCCGCCCTAGAGGCACAGAGTTTCGTCACGTCAGCGAAAAGAACATAGGTATCGGGTAAAGAACCCACGGGTCGTGTAGCTAACGTACACGTGGACGGTCCTTCGGGACCACTAGCTCGACTCACAATGTCGCTCTTCGGAGCGGTGGAGTGTCTTTCCATGCCTGTAATAAGGTGAGTCGTATCGGCACAAACATAGACTATAACGTAGACGCTATTACTAAGTGTATCTAGGACCCGGGTTCGACTCCCGGCGCCTCCACCATTCATCAAATCCCCTATCCATTTGGATAGGGGATCAATACTGAGGAAGAAAATGACTGAACAAATTCTCACTCAAGAGGAAGTTCTGTATGCTCCGGGGACAATGGGAGAATGGATTAAGTCCCAGCTCATTTCAATGGGCATGTTCTCTCACCATGCTGATGCCATCATGAAGATGGTCGTCGAGGATCCCTCATACCAGAGTGTCATCCAGTGCTTGGACAAGAGGAAGGATGGATATCCTGAAATACTTCCGAAAATTGTCCTTCGATCCTTCAGAGCGGCAACCTTGAAGTGGATCGACGCAAACATACCAGAACATTTTGCTCGGCCAATGTTTTCGGGAGAGCTCGATGACATTAAGAACAATCCCCCTCAATGGCTAGTCGATCAGATGTCTAAAGAATCCTCTTAGGATTTTCCGTTTAGACGATTCGGGAACTCCATATCATTGAGGCAAATGATCCGATCCATCCCCGACGACGCGCTCGGTGACCGCTCCCACAGGCGGTCTACCGAGGACCTTCACTCAGATCATGTCCCCAGGCGTTCCAGGACGCTTGGGGACTTGGTTTGGCTTTGGTTCCATAACAGTATTCATGTGCACCCGTAGCTCAGTTGGCAGAGCAGCTGACTCTTAATCAGCGGGTCGAAGGTTCAAGTCCTTCCGGGTGTACCACTTTTAGGAGAGACCATGGAGCTTGGAAACGGAGATTTGGATAGGATTTCATTACACTGTCATGCTGTAGCGGTTCACCATTTCGCAACATTCTACAATCCAAAGAACAGAGGCCCAAACTTTACATGAGAAAAGTTTCCTGAGATGTTGGCTGAGTTTTGTGAGACACAAGCATTCTGTATCTGTCGGAATGACAGAAAGAAGAAAGAGTACAGAGAGCATGGTCGAAGGACTGGTCTAGAGATAGGCCAGAGAATGTTGAAATGGATGACAGAGTAGATATAAATCTTCAACTCAGGAGTTTAACCATGGTGAATCAGTGCTCTGATAGCACCGGAAATCACATAGTCGTGAAGGGAAGCAGAGTCCGATGTCGTGGTAGAGATTATACGGTCAAGAATATCATTCCTGGAGGTGGTAGGCACGGGACCTGCGCTTTGGAGTTCGAAGAGGAATTCCATATTAAAGGAATTGAGGTCCCAGATGAGATCTCGATCGATTTGATCCATTGAACAATCAATCAGACAAGAATCGGGGTTCACGTTCGTCCCTCCCTCCTTCCCCCTCTTCCCCAGCGGACGTGAACCCCTTATTTTCGGAATGAAAAACCCCCAGGCCAATGAGGCCTGGGGGTTTCTCTTCGTCTTCTTCCACCGGAGCCGCCGGGGAGAAAGATCAGGTCTTGTTAGCGCCTGCGCCCTTGGGCAGATCAGACGACTTCTTGTTACCCTCCGAACCGGAAAGGATTTCACGAGCGGCGGAAGTGGCCTTACTCCGGTACTTGGTCTCGATTTTCTTCCGGAAATTCTCAGCCATCGCCCGGTGCTTCTTCCACTGGACCCAGTTGGCATCCTTGTTGCGAGAAGCCATTTCCATGGCAGTCCTCTGCACCAACCGACCAATCTTTTGCTTCTTTGTGATCTTGACGCGCTTGATCTCCGTAGAGAAGCTAGCACGCTTCCGTTCGGTCAGGATCTGTTCGTCAGAGATCTCTTTGCCAGATTCATCCAAAAGGCCAAGGTCTTGTGCCTCCTCGACGATAATGGCGATAAGGGCGTCTTCCTGAACTTGCTCTTCTGCTTCGTTTCCAAAAATGCTCATGGGGCCTTCCTCTCCTGTATTTCGGCTCCGGAATTATCCTCTACTCCCGGTGGGAGAGCGGTATTACTTCTTCTCTGAGGCTGCTTTCTTCTTCTTCTTGCCGCCGCCAGAGATGGTCTGTTGAACCGTCTGACGCGCTTTGGATTTGTACTTCTTCTCAATCTGCTCACGGAGCTTGAGCTCCATCTTACGAGCTTTCTCGTAACGCTTGTACAGACCGCCGCCCTCAGCTTTGGCCAACTTCATCGTGGCCTGTTGACGCATGAGCGACAACTTCTGTTTCCGCGTCTTCACGACAATCTTGCGACTCATCTTCGGCGCAGCTTCCGACAAGAGTTCGTCAAAGAAGCTCTTGTCTTCTTCGGTGAGACTCTCAGTACTGTCGTCGTCAATGAAGAGTACGGATTCGTTGATTTCGACCAGTGATTCACTGATCTCTTCAGCATCCATCTCGAGAGCGTCGAAGAGCTCGTCCATCTCATTCACGAGATCCTCGCTCAGCTGAACCTTTTCTTCCGGACCCGTGTTCAAGAACAACATAGTCTTTGTCTCCGCTTTGTTTTCATCCCTTTTAGTCACTGTCAATAGACAGTTACTTAACGATAGAGTCAGGTAATTAGATGTTCCAGACAACGCCCCCCTTGGACAGATATTAGATACGAGGTTTCGGGTTCAAGGACCCTCAGAACTACTAATTAGTTAAAACAAAAATCGTCCATTAAATCGTCAAATTTCAGAGGATTGGGCGCAGGAGAAATTACACATGAAGACTGGAGCTTTTCTAGACGAATACTCGGCGGAAGCCACTGCCATGCTTGAGACAGCAGCCGGAAGAAAACTCACTGAGAGTGAGATTAATACTCTAAGTAAAACAATCCAAGGGGTAGAAGACACACAGATTGAACTCTCTAACACATATACTGAAACAGAGAGGACTTGTTCCTTACTATCGGTCCTAGACCGACTTCGAGAAGTGAAACCAATCATCACCGGCAATGGAACCCTCTTTAATAGGGAAGGGGCTGGAGGACACAACGTCGCTGGTGGTTTTGTGAAGAGTCTTTTAGATACCAGGAAGGCTTGTAAGAAACGGATGTTCGAGGTTCAAGACAAGGCTAAAGGAAAAAAGGGAAATGACAAGAAGGTTTTGGACCAGCAGAAAGAAGTGTTGGACATGCGCCAGAAGGTCTTTAAAGTCTTAGTAAATGCTTACTACGGCTCGATAGGAATGCCCGCCTTCATATTCTATGATCCGAATTCTGCTCCAGCTGTGACTGGAACTGGTATGAACGTAGTCACTAGTCTAGTACAGTCGTTCGAACAGTTCCTTGATGATAACTGGGCTTTCGAATGTTGGGGTGACGTCTTCGAGTTCGTACAAGCCTCTCTCGACAAAGATTCCTCTTATGAGATCGAATTGTCAACTGACATTAATGTCTCTGATATCCATGAGAGACTGACGAGAAAGCTTCCAGAAGGATTACATCCTTCAGAGGGTGAAGAGATCTTGTCTCAGATGTCTGCAAGACTTCAGACCCTTCTTGAATCCTTGGATGATGATCAACTCGCAAGGTTGTATTACAGGAACAATCTTTATGCGTTTCTGGTAGAGAGTGACGTCTCTGATCTCCTTGTAGAAATTCTGGGATATGATATCCCATCCGGTAATCCTGGAGAAGTTGATGATCCAACGCTCAAGAAAAATTTAGATACTCTGTGGGCGGTGGTGAATGATTACGTAGTTCTACTAACGTTCCATCAGGACAGGATGGACTTCTGTGAGCACTCTGAGAAAAGGTCTGTCCTTGTAGTGGACACTGATTCGACATTCCTGTTGATGGACACGTTCGTCAAGTGGGTAGTTGACACCTACGATATTGGAGAACTCGATCCTAACAGAAGAATCAGCCTATGTAACATAGTGGTTTTCATGATGGCTGGATACTCTGATATTATCCTAGAGGACTATGCTCGTAGGACCAATATCGAAGCATCAGAACATCTGGATTTGAAGAATGAATTCATCTTCTCCAGAATCATGCTAACTCCTAACAAAAAGTCATATGCTGGAAGCATCATGTCTCGAGAAGGTAAACTACTTAGTCCTCCAAAATTCGAGATCACCGGTCTAAAGATCAAGACAATTAATGTGAACAAGAAAACGAGGGAGTACTTCAAGCGCGTATTGAAGGATAAGATAGTTGAGTGTAAAGAGATCGATATCCAAGATCTCTTAGGGGAATTTGTAGCTTATGAGGTTATGGTCGCTGAAAGCATCGAGAACGGCGAGCTAGTGTTCGCTCAACCGACGAAATACAGCGGCTTCAGCTTTTATAAGGAACCATACAGACAGGCAGTTGTACGGGGAACAGTCGTGTGGAACGATATTTACCCAGAGACTCCAATCCAAGCACTTGACAACGTCAGAATGCTTAAGTGTGCTGGAATCTCCGAAGGGGATTTCGACGCTATTGTTACTAACTTGAAAAAAGAGGATGCAAAGATAGCCGCCAGGGTCCGTGACCTGGTATTTGAGAATGAAAAGACTGCTCACCACGGATTCAGCAGAGTTTGTTTACCAAGGTCTGTCAAGGAAATCCCATCCTGGGTCAAGCCGTTTGTGGACGTTGAAATGATCGTCCATGACAACGTGAGGAACGCGCTCATCCTCCTGGAATCTGTCGGCATTGTAGTGCTCGACGCCAGGAATCGTTCGCGGTACTCCAACATCGTCCGGTTTTGAGCCGGAAGAACAAGAAAAACGAGGAGAATGAAGATGGCGAGAAGAAGAGGAAGCGGAATGTTCACGAGATCGGCGCAGGTCTATAACTCCCAGGTTGGAGCCTTGGAGTTGGGATTTGCTGATTTCGTCGGGTACGTGAAAGTCACAAACGTCAATGAGGACTCGAAGGGCAAGAAAGCTCGGCGTGGTGCTCAGATGTACGATTATGACCACAGCGTGATGCTGACACTGAATCAAGAAGAACTGGCGATGCTCTCAGCGTCCGTTGAGGACCTGATTGCTGGTGGTCTCGACATGATTGAGTTCAGCCACAAGAGCGGGAACAGTATCAAGTCCGTCAGTTTCGGCATCGGTCTGGATGGTGAATCCAAAGAGTTCCAAGTCTGTATGACCGAACTCGAAAGAGATGATCCTGATCCGGAGAATCCGATTGAGCAATCGTGGTATGAAGTTCCTGTCGAAACCCTCGGATCTGAGGGGAATGAACGGGAATATCGTCCGGCACTCGAAATCTTCAGATCCTGGATCAGGAGTGCTTTGGCTGTCAGCCTAATGGGCGTGGCCCATTCAACTAACTGCTCGCTTCCGGAGCGTGGAAGAAGTGGCAGGGGTCCCGGAGGTGGTGACCGCGAAGATGATCGTAGTGGTGGTGACCGTGGAGGAAACCGCGAAGATGATCGTGGTGGTGGTGACCGTGGAGGAAGTCGCACGGCCGACAGGTCTTCCAGGCCCCGCAGACCAGCACCGAGGCGAGATGAAGGTGATGGTGGAAATGACAATCGCGGTAACGACAACGATGGACGTGGTAAAGACGACATTCCGTTCTAGGACGGGATTGATCTAATGAATTAAGAGGACTGGACGGGAAGCCGTCCGGTCCTCTTTCACTGGAGGAATAAAGATGAAAAGATCTGAGCAGGCGCACCTAAGTGTAGGTTCGCCTACAATGCTCGAGTTCGAGAAAGACCCGAAGGTCCTGGAGAAGAAAGTAACAGAATTCCTTCCTGGGATCGTGAAAGAGAGTCCCATAAAGCTCATGGTATGTGACTTGGACGAAGTCCTAGTCCGCATCTGTCCGAAATGGCTTGTAGAGGCTTTCAAAGTCGGGATGGTTGATGAAGAATTAGTCAACCCTCTGGCAGTAGATGCCAGAACGAAGTACAACATTAGCGAGTACATGGGGGTATCTCAAGAAGAGGCCCTCAGGGTCTATGACACCTTGGACTTCTACGATGACCTCGTTCCTACTAAGTTGGGAGCAGCTCTCTCGTTTGCCTCTTCTAAAGAGGTGATAAAACTGGCCATTGTCTCACACAATACTCCGAGGAACCTGGAGAGTAAGAGGAGATTCTGTAAGAAATTCTGGCCCAGAGCTAGTAGGTTCTTTCTTCCGTTGGACCAGCCTAAGTCCGATATCATCAATGAGAAAGGCCTTGGAGGATACTGCACATTCTGTGACGATAGCGTAGCCGTAATGTGTGACGTGGTAGCCAACACCGATCCAATAGGAAAAGAATTCCTTATGCCCCTATACGGATACAACGGGGAGGATTCCTTTCCAGACGTTCTCATCCAGGCTATGGCTGAATCAGGGGCGACCCTTAGGTACTACTCTCCAAGTTCAGAGGGGCCATCCCCGGTAATCTAGGTCCGAACAGGATATTGACTACACCTCACTCAAATTCCAAGAGCCGGAGAGAGTCGAGACGCATGAAGACGGACATATTCCAAATAGACACGTTCGTGGAGGTCAACAGCCTGAAGGCCGTTACCAACCCGATCTACCTCAATCCCGACAGGACACCCACGTCCAACGGGATCTTTTCGTTTGAGATCTTCGGTACTCCGGGGACTAGGGATAGGAAAGAAAGGTTCGGGTATATCGACCTCAATGCACACGTCATACACCCGTTCCTGTACAAACATCTCGTTCAGATGGACCGGAAAATCCGGGCCGTGGCCGAAGGGATGAACTTGTTCAAGGTTGATAAGGCTGGAGATCTTGCCAAAGCAGAAGAAGGTGATAAGGATGCTGGTACAGGATTGGAGTGGCTATACTCTGTCTTTAAGACCATCAAGTGGAAGCCTTCCGGGACTAAGTCTCGTGATACGAAGATCTCAATGTTTCGCCAACTGAAGGTGGATGAGATCTTCGTGACCAAGTGGCCGATAATTCCATGTCACTACAGAGATCTGAACTTTGCCAAATTAGATACCGGACGTATCGGTATTGGTGAAGTGAATGAGTTCTATGTTAGGGTCCTTGGAGCATCTGAAGCAGTCAAGAGGAACCCTCCTGGTCTTGGTTTGGTTGGTCACTCAGCGTCGTACAGGATGCAGACTGTCTTAGTTGAGCTCTATGATCATCTGATGTCCCGTATGACCTTTGGTAAGCGGGGCTACATTCGTCGGTTCCTTATGGGTAAGAACCTAGACTATACGGCTCGGGTAGTCATCACAACCAGTAAGATGTCCGAGGCTGATAGGTACACTGATACTGAAGTGCCTCTTTCTCACATGGGCGTTCCTTTGCACATCTGCTGTGTTGCCTTTCAACCATTCGTGGTAAAGGCAGTACAGGAGATGCTTGGGTCCATCCTAGCTGGAAAGAGGCGTATCATCATGGGGCAGAAGTCTGTCGAGGGTATAGATCTTCTCTCCGAGAATATCTCGGATGATGGAGTCGAACAGATGATCTCCATGTTCGCCAGATCCCAGGAAGAGCGGTTCAGTCCGATCCTCTTGGAAGATGCTGAAGGGAACAAGACGGAACTCAAGTTGTTTGAACAGTTTCTGGGCCGTAGCTTTACGGTGTGCGATCTTCTTTTTCTTGCCTGCCGAGAGGCTATCAAAGGCAAGTACATGTACATCACTCGTTATCCAGTAACGTCACATCAGTCAACCAACGTTGTCAAACCAGTCATTGTCACTACCGAGAAAACTACTACGATCGACTTCACCCCAGGTGGAACTGCCGAAGGACGTAGATCTATTCTTGGAAAGATTGACAATTACCCGGATATCAATTACGGTCACCTGTGGCGTGAAGCTGCAGTGATGGACAATACTATGACTGGAATCACTGGCGCAGACTTCGACGGAGATCAAATGAGTCTCGTCGGGATGTTCACCCAGGAAGCCAACGCTGAAGCTGAAAAGATCATGAAGAGTAAGATGAGTCTCGTGACGGCTGACGGACGTCCGTCCAGAAACGTTAGTAATGAGGCTGTGCTTTCGTTGTACATGATGACAAAGGATTGAGATATGTTATTTTACAGCGAAGTTAATAGTATTCCAACGAACTGGGAACCTATTGATGAAATGGCTTTCCCTTTCTTTGGGACTATGGACCTGTACCATGGATCCAGATACGAGATCAATGGAGGTTTCCTTGACGCTCAAATGTGGGTCAGTAGTAATAATCTAGAGGAAAACTCTGGGTTGGGAGTATTCTTTTAGGATAACAAGGCTTCTGCTGCTAACTGGGCTCTAGAAACATACGCTAACTGGGTATTTGACGAGTACAGGAAGTCTAAGACTAAGAAGGTTCTTACGTTCAAGAAAGTACGATACGCCGGAGGGTATATACTTCCTATTTTCGCTACGAGACCTAACGCTAGTGAACTTTTGATCATGGACGACAATGATTCAGCTTGGGATGGATTCTATTCTGAGAACGAGGATAGCTCGAAGTTCTTAGATAAAGACGGCAATAGGAATCTGATGGGGGGATTTGTAGATTGGTTGTGGACACATAAGAAACACAATAACAAACTTTGGATCTTCAAAGCTACTGAGAATAGGAGTAATATCACTCACGGTCATAGCCTAGATTACTCTGAATACACTGTTGTTCAGGACAAAGTGAAGATACAGTCTAAGAAGAGTATAAGTCCTAGTGACTTGAAAAGACCGAGAGTAGTTAGTGGTGGTGAATTCTACCATTATTTCCAAAGCGAACGTATATTCGGTAGAATATTCCTCAGTCCGAAAAAGTCGATACATAATCTCAACACTTCTAGGATAATCGCTGGAGAGGCGAAGGTGGTGGGGACCAAAAATGTGATGCGTGTTGATGATCCGAGAAGAATAGCTCACATCAAAATGAGGAACTACATATTCTCCGATGGAATTGGACTGACGTTTAAGGAAGCTTCTGGAGGATATAGTCCAAAAAGTGATGTGAAGGAAGGCTACAGAGATGTAGTTTTGAAGGGTGGAATTGACAGAACAGCTCTCGTAGCTGCTGTTAAAGCTGCTCTTAACACTGAGCTTGTGAACGAAGAAATCATAGTTTTAGTATACGTCCCATCTGATTCCCAGATAATAAAATGGGGTAGAATCAGGATTATGAGCTTCCAGAAGAAAAAGAAGGGTGGAGTCTTTCTTGTGATTACCAACCCTAAAAAGTTTTACTGTTTGGGGAAGTAATCATGCTTTTCTACAACAAAGACATCATTACTGAAGTAGTACACGGAAGTTTAAAGCTTCCGGTATCTACTCCGGAAGAGCTCTTAGAGTGGATGGACAGACTCGAATACGGGTGGATCGGTAAAGATGGAACAGAGCATTCTTCACCAAAAGGCGACAGTGACATCTTCGAGAAATGGTGGGACGAGTATGCTCTTCTACTTCCAAAGGACGTCGCTAAGAAAAAGATAGGGACGTGCTACGAGCAGACTATTTTTGCGGCTCACGTCTTCAAAACCCAGTTCGAGATACAACACAAACTTGTTCATATTCAGCAGTACCTTACCAGCAATCATGCTTTCCTAGTCTTTAAAAGAGACAGGAAGTGGTACCACTTCGAGCATTCCTTCGCCATGTTCAGAGGGATACATGGTCCATTCAACTCAGTGAAAGAGATCGCTGAGAGGGTCTACGTGATGATGAACTCTCATACCCAGGGAGGCCATGGATTTGAATGGCATTACATGGATCCGAAGAAGTTTAAGAAGAAGATGTCAGCTCGAGAATTCTATAGAGAAGTGAAATACAACTGGAAATACTCCGAAGGGGATACCTCTAAGGAACCTCTTGAAACTGAACCCAAGGAGACATGAATATGATCGTTGGAATTGAAGAAAAAGTAAAAGAAGCCTCCGAGATGGATGCCATGCTCGAGGCTGCCCTGGAATTCCTTGACAAGGTTGCTGTCGTCGAGGGAACCAGTGAGCTCATGATGATGGAAGAGAGCAAGGAGCTCTTGGAAGCAATGGGTTTTGACGAGGGCGATATTACTCTCACTGAGGACTCTGAGTTCTACGAGGAGCTACTTGACGAGGGATTCAAATCATCCTTTGGAAAGTACTTCGGTAGGATGATTGGCAAGGGATCTGCTAAGGGAACAGAAGTAGCCGTTCCAGATACAGGGGGTTTCGCTGTAGAAAGAGCTGCATCGAAAGCTGCTGGAGAACAAGCTAAAGCTCCGAAGAAGTCAATAGCTAACAGATTGATCGATTACGCAATGAAACCTATGCGTAAGGCTGTAGGAGAAGGAGCTAAAGATGCGGGGGATCAGGCTGCTGAAGGAGCTAAAGAGAATATCAAGGAATGGAAGAAGGAAATAGAAACCAAGGTACAGGACGCCAAGTCCGAAGCCTTGAGAAAAGCCTACTTCCTCGGAGGAGCCTCCCTTGTCGGTACTGCTGCGTCTTCAGCGATCCTTTATGACAAGAACAAGCTGATCGAAGATTCCAAGAGCTTCGTCAAACAAGTGCAGTTTCTCAGGAACTCAGCCACTGGTAATAGCGGAGAACTAAAGATTCAAGAGACCAGTATTCGCAAGAAAATAGGTCTCTTCATTCGGTTCTTCATCGAAGGCCTTGTGATAGCGATTTCATCAGCCCTGCTCGGAGGAGCGTTCGCCCTTATTTCGTTCCCTCTTGCCGTCGCTGTTGCTGTCTTAGTCCCGATCATCGCATCGATGCTTACCACAATGAAGAGAGGTGAAGCCGTCTCTGTCATGGTAAACAACGAGATCAAGGATTTTGACAGATTCATGAAGTCAACGTCCGGAAAGCAACTTTCCAGAATCCAAAAGAAGTCACTGACAAAGTCCAGAGACAACTTGATGGAACTACAAAGAAGGCTGGTGACAGGATGATTTTTTATGACAAAACGGATACAAGTAAAACTACCATTGGTGGGTCCGATGATCTTGTCGAGATCTTCGCTGAAATGACTTTCCATGAAGCGAAAGATGTCGAGCTTCTCAATGAGATTCCTAAGCCGACGCTTGGAGAAGGTGAGTGGGCTGTCGCTAAAAGGGTGAAGATCAAACACCGCAAGCGCAATCCTCGTACCGGCCGGATGAAGAAATTCAAGCAGCTTCAGTGGATTAAGACCAAGATCTCTCCGGAACAGCGGACCTTCAGGAATATGCCTAGATACGCTGACAAGAAAGTCCATGGTTCATTTCTCAGACTGGTTGGGATTGACGAAGGGTGGCGGCAAGGCTGTGAGTAATTACAGAACTGTTGACGCTGTTACTGGGAAACTTATCAAAGAACCCGGAAGAATCAGTGTGGCGTCATATGAAAAGATATCTCAAAAACAGGGAATGATTTTCAAACCGTCGTCAATAATAGCAATCGATCCAGGTGGAGAGTTTACTGCTGCTATCTGGTTGGAGTCTATCTATAGGTATATGGCTTTCTCAGCTTTCAATATGAAAGGAGAGAGTCTCGTTGACAAAATGGCCAAACGGTTGAAGAAATCTCTTATGGTCAACAAGTATTGGGGTAAGCTCTCCGAGCTGATAGATCATCTCGAATACTACAAATCTTTGGAGCCGGACGAAGAGTGGATTGCTGTACTCAGGGCCTTGAAAAGCAAAAATCATTTCGTGAAAGCAGCATTGGCTGATCTAGAATCGAAAGATGAAGTGAAGTTTGACAAGAGTCTTATCAGGGCCTTGAAAAAGGAATCCTCAAGTAGGAAGAATTGACGTAAAGAAAGAAAGTACTTGGTGCTGTCACCGGACATCTTATCCATGAACAACTCATTGCTCTGAATTCGAACTAAACAAACTGGAGAGGTAAGAGAAATGCTGTTTTACGCAAAAGAACAAGAAGATGGAGAGCTCCTGGACGAGATGTTCGGCGGCATTGGCTCTTGGCTCAAGCGCAATTGGCTCGGTAAGGATGAAGACCTCCTTACCGACATCAAAGACAAGATGAAGTCTGAGATCAAGACTCAGGAAGACAAGGACGAAGCTCTCGAGGATCTTGATGAGATCATCGATGCGACTCCGTCCTCCGGTAAGATCAGTTGGGGAGACGTTGCTTCCTTCTTGATGACCAGTGGATGGATCTACCTCGTTATACGCATTATCCATGGACAGTCCAAGACGTCCAAGGATTTTCGGAAGAATCTCATGGACCTGCGGAGCAAGATCAAGGCCATGAAGGTCTAGTAGCTCGAGAATTGAACATTTGATTGAGAGGACCAGAAGCTGCCGCGGGTCATCTCCTTTCTGCGACTAGCCCCACGGGTAAACCCCGTGGGGCTGGTTTTTTCCGAAGCGTGCCAACTAGGCGCTTCGGGCACATATTACGCCGACGTCCTGAGTCAACTCTAACAAAGGAGGTCGGTATGATGAAGAGACTGAGGGAAGATGCGTCCACGATAAGGCGTATGTGGAAGCTGTTACTGTCGGACTTCGTTGTCGGCTTCGTATCGGCTGTGTTCATGGCTGTTTTCTTCAAACTCAAAGGAGAGTATTTGACGCTATCAACTATCGCTATGTTGGGATGCTTTGGCAGTTCAGCTGGAATACTCAGACCGATGTTCGCTAAAACGAGTTTGAAACGTCTCAGGACATGGGCTATAGCATTGGACCTTCTTAGTTCGTTCACCATGGTAGCGTTTGTATTCGTGAAGAATCCTCTGTGTTTAATCATAGCGACGATCAACAACATTGGAGTGGGAACGACATACGGAGCTATGGACGATGGTATTGAGCATAGCATTATGGAGGCAGGAATAATGTATCGAGTCCATAAGTCATGGGCTAGAACATTTGGGTGTGCCGGAGCTCTAACGGGAGGACTTGCTCTCACTTTATTGAATGGTATGGGACTAGTTGACAGCGATACTGCTCTAGCATTTGCCTGCTCAGTCAATATACTGGTCCTACCAGTGACGTGGTGGGCTGTCGAAGAGTGGGTGAGGCGAATGCTTACTCTTCTGATACATATTAGTAATTTAGACTGGAATGGTTTCAGTCTGTCGCAGGAGGCTCTAGGTGAACATCACCGAGACAATCCAGCGGGCAATAGCAGCGACCCGTGAGGTCATTCCTGACTACTTCGAGTCGACCCTGGTGATGCATCGTCAGGGCTCCGGCAAGGAGCAAGGGAGTGTCTTTGTGGGCTTCGGTTCCGATAAGGAACTTGAGGACGCGCTTGTGGCAGCCGAGTGGGAGTCTTACTCTCACCCGGACGTCATGGAAGGCTGTGAAGCCTTCAGAGCGCCAATCGAGGGACTACTCGGTACCGTCGATCTCGCAGCTCTGCCCGGCGACCACGTCGTCATCCTCGAGGATCCGAAGGAGACCGGTCAGGTCTCTGCGGTGGTTCGAGGAGTTCCAGCTGAGAAGGTGGCGTTCTGCGCCATCATACTCGGTTTGGAGCAGGAGAAGACCGTGGTATTCACGGTTCATCCTGGCGATCCCGTCCGCCCTTCTCAGGTACCCGCGCAGGACCTGGCTGGGAAGACGGTTACCGTAAAGGAAGCCCTGGAACTGGGTCTCCCGATCGGTAAGTTCGCCTAGTCAACCTTCGGGTTGTACGAAGCGGAGTGGTCACTCGACTGGCTATTTGCTCACCGTACATACGGTGGCGGTAAGACCTGCCTAAAAATTGGTCAGTGCAGCCACGCAGAGCTACCATGCCTGCACAAGCCCTGAATGGCAATCAGGAAAAGGAGTGCGCCGGTTGCCAACCGCAGCTGCTCTCCTTTTTCTATGCCCCGTAGCTATACGCTTTTCGGTCTCATATTACCGCATTGACTTGAAGAAACACGGAAACGAAAACTGGAGAAGATCAATGCACAGCAGTAACAGAATCCTCAAGGCTCTTGGTGAAATCGCAGAAGTGATGACTGAGGTCGCTATAACTCCCGTCATACGGGAAGAAATCGTGGTGGTTCCCCGGGTACGGACAGTTCCTGTTCGCCGCATGGTAGTAGACACTGGCAGTGAAGAGATCGACGCCGCCCTCTGGATCCTGTACAACTGGAACCATAGTGACTGGTTGTCTGAACTGCGGGATGCCGAGGACGTCATCTGTCGGTACTTGGAGCGGGCATACTGTCCCAACTCCAAGGAAACAGAAGTCGCCCGTGCCGTCCTGCTCTGCCCCAATCGACGTCAGATGTGGTCCAGTATTGTCAGGGCAGCTGAGAAGGTGATCGAGCGGGACAGCCGTCGGAGCCGCCAGGTCGTGGTTGAGCGTGTGGTGGTTCGCCGCCGTCGCAGTACCAGCCTCTTGGAAGAACTCCTCCGCACTCTCTAACGGAAAGGGACCGGTCAGGAGCCGGAAAGGGCCTTCGGGCCCTCCTTTCTTCTATGATCCAACGTATGTGTAGAAGTGTCATATACATATTATGGGACTATACTGAGTTAGTCTCTAGCTCTAAACCACAATTTGGCGAGGACCCTTTCTCCCTCCCTCCACCATTCCCTAGAGGGTCCTCGCCTCCCATTCCAACAAGGAGATTTGAAAGATGAAGATTTGTATGGTTCTAGCAATGGTCTTCGCCGTCTCATGTACAGCGCAGGACAACACAGTAGCACGTGTGATCTTCGCTGAAGCCGCCAATGCTGATCACTTGGAGAAGAAACTCGTGATGAGTGTGATCCTGAACCGGGTAGGACATATAGGTTTTGGTCGCATTGAGTCGACACGAGGTGTAGTCCTCCAGTCGAAGGCCTTCTCATGTGTCAACGGGAAGGGTAGTACCCTTTGGACTATCTCAGGTAACCCGTCGAAGATCGATGGGTTAAATCGAGATACCTGGAAAGAGTGTTTAGATGTAGCTAAGATGACAGTCCCGCTCAGGACTGATATTGTATACTATCATGATCACTCGATCAAAAAACCATCCAGTTGGAACAACGCATACTGGAACGCCATCGAAGTGGTAAGGACGAAGAAATTCGTCTTTTACCGTGTCGAAGAACAAAAGCATCAATGATGATCCTCCGCCTGGTAGGAGCCCCACCCGGGGCTCCTGCTTTTTCGTTTTCATCCAACAAAAAATAGACAAATTAGTACAACAGGAGGAACTGTCGTGTACATATCTTATTTAAGACTCGTTAACTTTACAGGAGTCTTCTCGGGGACCGGTCGTAGTGACATCGAGATTGAATTTCCGGACCCAAAGTCAATGTCGTCTAGGGTAATCTTGTTCATGGGAGCCAATGGCTCAGGCAAGTCAACTACTATGTCTCACCTACATCCCTTTGCTGGGAGCTTCGATGGTCGTGAAGACACTATGGTTAGGACCAATGAAGACGGTCTTAAACAGATCCAACTGATCGACGGTGATACTGTATACGACATTGAACACCATTATATACGTTCCGGTAAGAAGCCGAAGACTAAGAGCTTCATCCAGATTTCTCAGGTTGGTGACGAGAAATCGACTGAACTGAACGAGAATGGTGGAGTTGGTACCTTCAAGGATGTTTTAGTCGAACGCCTCGGATTGACGGAAGAATTTTTCAAGGTCGGTAGACTGGCTTCAACGACCTCCAACTTCGTGGAGTTGTCCGCAGCACAGAGGAAAGACTTCATTACGTCTCATCTTCCCAGAGTAGAGCCGTACTTGGAAGCTTTCGGGCATGTTAGGAAGAAGTGCTCGACTAGTGAAAAAACTATGAAGTATCTCGCCTCAGAGATCTCACGGTACGACGACAGAGAGCAAGTTAACACTGAGATGAACGACGCTAAAAGAGAACTGAAGCGTCGGGATAAAGCTCTGCGAATTCGACAAGGTGACGTCTCTGTAACTCAGAGTAAGATTGATACTCTGGTTGAAAAGATCGGTGATGGTACGGAAACCAAAGCCGAGCTCGAGACTGAGCTTCAAGAATCTTTAGAGTCTTTGGAGGAAGAGCTGGAAACTGTTGTGGAAACGACTGGCGTAGATTACGAAGATGTAGAGACGGTTCAAACTTCGTCGAAAACAACCGTAGCTAGGTTGGAACAGGACTTTGATACACAGGATTCACGAATGAGTGAACTGCGTAACGAATTGATCAAGATCGAGAAAGGTTTGGCTGTCAAGGAGCGCAGGCTTGCTTCTGTCGGAGAACGAGGAGTTGATATCAAGAAACTCCAGAAGGTAGCCAAGGACGAAAAGGTTGAGAAAAAGGCCTCTACTAAGAAGGCTCAATCTCTTCTGAAAAACTCGACTATCAAAAGGTTTCTTTCACTCGCTGACCATATTCCTGAGTCTCGTTACAGGGGCGAAGCTAGGATGGGTTTAATTGAAGCCTCCAGACTCGTCGCTGAGATCTTTCAGTTCCATTCTTCTGTCGAAGCTGACGAAGATGACAACTTCTTTGAGAGTATCACTGAAGAGATCATTGATCCCAGTTGTAGAGAAGCTACGCTTACTGCAAAGCATGCAGCTGAAGGACTCAGAAAAGACTACATCAAGGCTAAAGAAGACTTGGAGGAACTGGAACGTGCAGCCAAGGCTGCTGATGAACTCAATCTCAGACCAGAGGATTGCTCCATTGACTCATGTCATTTCCTCCAGGATGCTGTAGAAGGAAGTAAGAAAGCCAAGATGATTCCAAAGGCCAAGAGGAAACTGAAGGATATCAAAGAGAAAGGTTTGGAGCAGAAAGAAGCAGCTGAATACTATTCTGCTGTAATGAACGCAGCCGGGTATGTAAGACAGTTAGCAGAGTTATTAGCTCAAGGCGAAGCCTTTGAAGGTGTTATCCTTCAGAGTAAGAACAAGAAGAACAATCTTGTACCGTTCTCTCGAGCCATTTTCTCAGGGATGGATCCGTTTGATGTTCCTTCTGTCGCTTCGTACGTCGGTGAAACCGGTGAACTTCATTTCAGAAGTGCTGCTGAGTCATGTCAGGTTATCTTTGACTATCTGGAATACTTGGAAGACATCCAGAGACATAACGTGAATGCAACAGCTGCTGAAGAGAAGATTGCAACTGTTGAAGGAAGCGTGGAGTTGGTAACCGGATTGAAGACTGAGATAACCGAATCCAAGAATGATGTTACTAAAAGGAAGACTGCTATCTCTAAGAAGCTCAAAAAGCTAGTTGAGACTGAAAGACGTCGCAACGAAGCTAGAGAAGTCTGTAGAGGAGCTGATAGAGTAGCTATTCTTGTGAAGAAGTACTCTAAGGCTAAAGAAGAGCTGACTGAGGTATCGAAGTCTCTTGGTAAGGTTCGGAAGCAGATAAAGCAACTCTCTGATTTCAGAGAGAAGTTAACAGAACAAACTGAGAGTATGGAGACTGATGAAAAGTCCAGGGATGCTGCCGCTGAGAAAACTAGACTCTTAGAGGTCAAGATCTCCAAACTGGACGAGTACCAAACTCGATACGATGAGTTCCAGGCCAGCTACGTTAAACAGGTTGCAGTCAGAGATGCCTGTGATCCTAAGAAGGGTCTCCCACTTGCATTCATGAGAGAATTCATGGCCTCTACTGAAGTGACAGCAAATACACTCTTCGACATGGCTTTTCGAGGCCGTTTCAGGGTCGGATTTGAAGTCAGTGAAAAGGAGTTCAAGGTCCCTGTTCTAAAGGATGACGGTGACATTCTACCGGACGTCAGTTATGCCAGCGACGGAGAGCGAGCTTTGGTCAAGACCATCGTTTCACTTGCTTTACTCAGTCGATACGTCAATGTATTCCCGATTCTCGCTATGGATGAGGTAGATGCTACCTTAGACGAAGAGCACAGAGGGAATTTCGCACAGATATTAGACAACCAGGTTGAGGAGCTTGACCTATCACAGGTCTTCGCCATCAGCCACAACGAAAACTTCCGTGATCCTAGCGTTTCTGTTGTCCTATTTCCAGGACATACGCTCGGTGAGGGAGAGACAAATCCGGTGTTGATGGACTTCTCATAAGAGAAAAAGATGCCAAAAAAGGCAGGAGGGTTGACAGTTGGCTGAGTACGAGAAACTGCAAAAGATCGAGAAAGCTCTGGACCACACGTTCAAAGCTTTGGGGTGGGACGAAGATGGTAACATGTTTGCGTTCATCGATGACGATGACGAAGACAACATGTTCATCAGTATCAGCGAAGATAGTGGTATTACCATCAAAATCAGAGAGACAATCCACACTAACCAGATCACGGTCTTTAAGGATGGGATCCCCCAACAGGGTAGGACCACTATCGCGGAGACCGTCAAAGTCGTCGTTGAAATGATGCTAAAGCCTTGGCTTGACGAGTTCTTGAAAGACATAGCACAGACTCTACTTTAGACCCGGGTGTTGGGGGGTCAGGTCCGATTCCTTAGTATAATCCGCGAGCATCCCGGGTCCAAGGTCTAACAATCCTTGTCTCCTTATGTAAACGGCACCCCTTGCACTGGCGTGGAGCCATGTAATGGGAGGGCGACCGGAGCCCTTGCAGGACCACCGGTAAATTTTCAGGAGAGAATGATGACAATCACAGACCATTTAAAGGCATACGTCGAGCAGGCCGGTTTAGTTCCTGGAACTATGGACTATTACCTGGCAGAAAATGCCTTTTGGTTTGCAGCAGCTAGTGTCTTTAATGAAATCCTTAGCGTAACCAATAAGCCAAAGCTCATCAGCAGTTACGTGCTCAGGGAGCAGCTAGAGGCAATGAGGGGAGAAATTGAGGGAGGAGCTAAGAAAGCTGTCATTGATGCCTTTCTATCTAGATTCAAAACTCAAGGAGAGGAAAACGATGAAATTGAACAACGACCAGATGGCAACCCTTAGAGTAGCCTTTCAACACGGTCCTGAGAGATGCATGGTACGCTTGAGAGCTTCTGACAAGAAGTGTACTCTCATGGTCCGCAAAGGACAAGCAAAGGCCGTCCCACTGAGAGAGCTTGGAGGCATGGCAGCTAGGGCTGTTCTCAACATGTGCACCGAGATTCGGAAAGACCGGATGGCTGTGTACTACAAGTTCAAGCAAGAGGCTCTCAACGCCTACCAGGAGGAAATGGATCGTGTGCGAAAAACCAAACAAGGTGAAGGTGGGAGTACTGGGACCGGGACACAACCAGGACAGACAAGCTCAGATGATGATAGAGGGGCTGAAACAAAGTAGTTTGAATGAGATAATTCCGGTGAAGACAGAGATGGAGCTGGAACAAGAGGAAGCGAAGAAAAACTGGCCTGGTCCTGAGGAAGAGAAACCTCAAGTAGTCTTCCCTTTCAAAAAGACCCCAGACGCGTCAGCGGCTATGCTATTGGCAATGGCCTCCTCAATGGGCGGAGCTATGTATGGAGGATCAGGGAGAGGAGCCAAAGGAGTCGGCTTTGGATCCAAGCAAACGAAGAGTCGTTCCAAGAGCCAAAAGACCAAGCGCAACACGGCTAAGGCTAGTAAGCGAAGTAACAGGAGAAAGAAGAAGAAATGATTAATTTCATCCAGAAGGCATCTTATGACAGAGCTCTGAAACTGGCTTCAGCCAATTTCACCTCCGATACGAAGATTCCTGACTGGACAACGGAGAAGGGCTGGGAGGCTGAGATCGGAATGGATTTAGCCTCCCTAGCTCTGCATCCTGGTCTGGTTTGGGACCATAATAGAGAGAAGGCTATTCATTTTTCCAAGAGGGTGGTGTTTGCTACGAACATCAACAAGACCAATGGAGTGGCTCATATCATTCTTCCGGCGTTCGTCAGCGATCCTTTCACAGATGATCGTCGAATTGACTACGATGAAATCGAGAACGCAGTGTGGTATGCCCACAGGGCCATGGAAAGAATCTATACCACCAAAAAAGATGATTCCTGGGTTAGACGGAAAGTCGGTATCACCGGTCTGGCTGATATGCTTCTCATGCTGAACATCAGGTATGATAGCATGGAGGGACTGGAAGTCTGCCGAGAAGTCTGTTACCATGTGGCAAGAGCTTCATGGATGGCGTCTATCGTTCATCATGGAGAGAATCTTTCATTCGATACGCATAGCTACATAAGGTCAGATAAGCTCGATAGGTTCTTGAACCAAGCCGGTCGTAGACTCGACAACGTTATCATGAAGCAGATGAGAACGTCATCCAAATTCAGATATTTTGACGGAACAACGGCTGACAGTCCTCCTGCTAACGCATGCGAGATTGCCAATTTTGTATCTTCCGGAGTGGGAGTTCTACAACCGACGAGGGCATGGTGGAAAGATAGTAACGACAGATCTGACACCGAGTTCGGTTACTCCTTTATGGAGTTCGTCAGATGGTTCTATGAGATCGAGTCAGGTGTTAGCATCTCTCGTGACAATCCTCCGGAATTCCTTGATAGATGTTGGGCTATCGATCACAACGTCTACAATACTTGTTGTAAAGGGATCTCTGAACCGAATGTATGCATGAAGTATACATGGGTCTATGAGATCATTGCCCTGGACCTGCTCTGAAACTCATATTAGGTCCAGGACGCTGGAACAACAAACCCTGAAATAGGAGATAGGTGCATGGATATAACGCGCATGGAGATAGAACAGCTGCTGGAAGGCGGCAGAGACTTCCGTGATAGCACTAAGTGGATGGTCATGGGATCTCACTTCGATGACTATAGAAATGAGTCCCTTAGGATCGGCTTCCCGAATGGGGACGAGATTGAGACCACTCGCAAAGAGTTGATGGTCAACCTCATCGTACTTCCTATCTTCCCGAAGTTCGGAGTGGAGTTGGAGCCAGAGCTCTGGTTCGACTCGGAGGTCTATGGGTCCGACATGGCTGAGTACTTCGATATGGCCATCACAGCCCTTGGAGAGGTCGAGGACGTCGGGGCAGTCAACAGAGCGGTAGCTGAAGCCATCGCTGAGCTCTCATCGTTAGCGGTGGACGCTAACGTGAGAATAGGAAGCACCGTAAACCTCTGGGAGCTCGGACGTGTCTGTGACGAGGTTCCTAGGCTTGATGAGATTCTACACACGGACATGAGTGCTGTTGGGGATTTCCGTAAGGTTGAACTCCGCATCAACGAGCTCATGAGAGAAGCAGAAGATCTCCTCTCGGAGCACTCTCAGATCTATAAGGCGCTTCTACGGAATACCAATTCGGATCAGTTCAAACAGATTCTTGTCAGCATCGGTCCCAAGCCGAACTTGTTTGGAGAGGTCATTCCGGAGCTTCCGGACACCAACTTCATGCGAGGTCTGAGGAACGTTCAAGACTTCTTTCTGATGTCAGAGACGGCCAGGAAGGTCCTGATCACGACTCACAGATCGGTCAGACAATCGGGCTATCTCACCAGGAAGCTCTCGTTACTAACCATCGACACACTACTCAGTGAAGAAGATGACTGTGGCACTCAGCACTGCGTGAAATTTGAGATCACTGACGAAGATGCTCTTTCTCGTATCAAGGGAAGATGGTATAAGGAGACCACCACATCAGATGAGCTGGTTATGGTGGATCCTGACAACGAGTCGTTGATCGGAAAGACCATATTTCTGCGATCCCCGATGACGTGTGCAGGGACAGATGTCTGTCGGACTTGCTATGGTGATCTTTGGAGAGTTAACAAGGACATGCATGTCGGCATCGTTGCCGTACTGTTCTTGACCAGTCAGTTCACCCAGAGGCTTCTATCGGCAAAGCATCTACTTCAGACCCGTTCTCCTGACTTGGATTGGGGTGAGAAGTTCTTGATGGCATTTTCTGTTGATAGATCCATCGTCACAGTCCTCCCGGACTTCAATGCCACGTTGGTTTTAGATGACGATGACGTCGAAGACGACGAGAGTACTGGAGAGAAGTACATCACCGGCATGACCTTGACTACCTCGTCGAGGGAACTCAGGATTCCACTCCCAGCCCAACTGTATTTCACTGATGACTTTCAGAAAGCCCTACCAGGTTTCAGGACATCAGAGGGAAAGTTCGAAATCAAACTCAAGGACTTCGTTGATGAGGTCATCTTCTCAGTGTTCATCCAGAACGAGGAGATCACTCAGTCTCTCAATCAGATCAAGGCGTTGATCGAAAACAAGGATCATCTTGGGGCCGAAACGATTGATGAGATGGTAAGCATGATGTTCGGTCTGCTCAGTGGCAACGGTATCTTGTTGGACATGATTCACATCGAGTGCATCATGCGGAACTTGATACGGGATCCGGAAGACATCTCCGAAAGGCCGGACTTCCATACGGAATCACCGGACTACGTCATCTTAAGGCTGGCTGACTCCATCCTTCACGGGAAGAGTGTCACCGTCGGTCTTTCGTTCGAAAATCTCAAACAGCAGCTTAACTCAGCCAGGACGTTCCGTAAGGAAGGTTCCTCATTGATAGACTGCTTCTTCGAAAGGTAGGGAAACATGGCGACGGAAGCGAAAAGAGAGTGGATGTCCGAAGCTCTGAAATACATGTGGGACAAACTGCTGGGAGTCGTCAGCGGGAATCTTCTCGAAGATGACGTTCTTGCCGTTATGCTTAAGATAGAGGAAACGATCCTCTATAACGGGTACTCTGTTAAGTACGGAAGGGCTAGAGACAAGGCTCCACACCAGATCATCAAGATCTATGAGACCCCAAAGGGATCCAAACAGTTTGCAGTGTTTACGATGCTGTTGGGTGGCGAATCCTCCAAAAAGATCATCGACGACAACAACCAGGAACGCCTTATGCTAGGTGAGATCTGGGATGATAGTCGAGGTAAGAAACGGAAGATTGGTCCTGGTAAAAAGGGTCATCGGAGAGAGGAGAATGATAAGAATGCAAGTAATGATAAACCTCCTTCAGTCTGAAGAGACAGTGCTTAAAGAGACCTGGAATTCAATTCTGGATCTATGTTATCATTGTGTGGCTGGAGATGTTAAAAGGGCTCGTGAAAGAACCCTTGAGGGTTTGGAACTCTATATCGCATCTCTAGGCTACTCCGTTGACTTCGTCTCTGCGGCAAAGGAACAAGGTCCTAACTACCTTGAGTTAGTACACTGGCCTCTAAAAGGGGAATGTCAGTTCATCAACTATAAGTTCTCAATTTGTAGGGGTCATCCCAACGACCCTCTCAAACTTATCATCGATGCCAACAACAACGCCAGAAAAGATTTGGTGGAACCTCTGAGAAGCGGAGCCAATAATCACCGCAAGGTGATTAGAGACAAGGCTGGAAGGCCCTTCAAGCCTCATCTCCCAGACCCGAAGCTGGATACTACATCCAAGGTTGAGGCTGATAGAGTCATAGCCATGGAGATGTCTGAGGGAGACCCGATCGAATTCTGTGAGATCTGTCCTTCATTGGAAGGGTGTATCGTCAGAGTTGAGAAGTGCGACTTGAAACCTGAGAAAGTTGGAGTCGTGTATTGGGTGCAAGGTCAGAATGTCCATACCAAGAACAAGGGGACAACCATCGAGTTCAGGGTATGGGGAAAGACTCTCGACAAATCTGGGACCATCATTCGTATTCCAGACAAGAGCCAAAGTACAAGGAAAGAGAAAGATAAAGTCTCTACCTTTCCGTGCACCAACATCAAAGTGATCGCTGACAGTTTGATCCGTTATCGCGGACAACTGGAAAAAGGAGGTAAGTAGTGAGAGGACAGAGATCAGAAGAAATCAAGCACTTGTTCAACATGGCTGTCGTCGCCATGAGGGACCCGAAGAAGTCTGGTGAACAACTCCGTCAGATCGCGTCCGGCCTGGAAAGGCTGGCATATATGGAAGGGTTCATGCCTGATCCAGTTCTCGACGACGACGGTAAAGTGATCGCCATTCGAGCGATGGTATCGCTGTTTCATCCGCAGAAGGCGGATCCGGAGTTTATGTTCGATCCGGACAACGCAGAACGGTTGGAAGAGCTCAAGAAAAAGCGGGTGAAAGATCTTCGCAAGAAGAAGCGTGCGGAGGGAAAAGAACCCAAACCTAAGAAAGAGCAATACCACCGAAGCAAAGACCCGGACAAGTTGAACGCTCTGAAGGACCAGGCACTGGCGATGGATTCAGAGTTAGCCCTGGAGAACTTCAAGCATTCTTTCAATGCCGGAGTCTGTGAAGTGATGGATGGTCGTAAGACTCTTCGTATCGTGGTTTCTGGATTGATCCGAGATGCGAGGACTAGAAAGCTCCGAGTTACCGGGGTTTATACGGACGGTGGCGTCGGAGGTGCCGCTCGTTACTTGGAGAAGTGTACGTTCGTGTGATCTTTATCGGTCCGTGAGACAACAGACGGAAGGGGCTTTTAAGCCCCTCCGTCTTTCTTCCTCGTAATTTGTGCTTTCTAGAAACATACAATGGATTAGCATGAACGAAAGAGGAACCGACATGAACATATACCAACAGTTTCAGACGTTCCTCGAGGACTTTAACTCGAACTACCCGAGGAATTCGCCGAGATGCAAGTCTACAGGGTGTAACGAGCTAGAATGGAGAGGTACTGGGTATTGTTACAAGTGCCTAGATTATACCCTCCAGAAACAGATCCTTGAGAAAATGAAGGCCGTTGAAGCCGCCCTTGGAGGCGAGACACTGGACAAACTCAAGGCCGCACAAGATGCTTTAGCTGACGGTATTACCGTCAGATCTATAGAGGGGGATTTACCTCATAAAGTCCTTCCACGGAAGATATCTGCTGTTGAGGATGATAGTCCTGGGTTTGTACCTAGCGACATTGGGAATGCAGACGCAGATGTCAGCCTCAAAGGGAGTTCGACAAGCTCCAACAAGAAAAATGTGGCTAATGCCGCTGCTGCACTCAAGAAAGCGAGCGACGGCGGCCCATAGGGGACGTCGATGAAACCGTTCCAAACAGCGAGCTTCAGAAGAGACATGACAGTCAACCTGAACCTCGGCTCTCCGAGGAAAGCGAAAACAGAAAGACCTAAACCGGCATCGCGAAAGCCGATGAATAGAGGACGTAAGTCTATGCCAACTGTAACTAAGACGACACCAACCCCGAAAGCAGTTCCCCCTGTGGAGACTACTGCGAAGGTCATGCCTATTGGGCTCGACGTCGGGACTATGAATCTCGTATCCGCCAGAATGATTGGCGATGGCGTGGAGACTTCCACCCTTAGGAACGTATTCCTGGAGATCCCGGAGGAATACGCTGGACAAATGGACCTGGAGAAGGTCAGCTATGCCAAGATCGAGGACAAGCTGTACGTTCTCTCCGAAGAGGCATTCACATTCGCTAACATCTTCAACCAAGAAGCCAAGCGTCCGATGCGAGAGGGTATGATCTCTCCCGAAGAGTTGGACTCCGCAGACATTCTCGCGGTTATGCTTCGGGAACTGATTGGAAAAGGTGATGGCGAGAAGCCATGTTGCTACTCGATTCCTGCCGACCCGATTGATAGCGACGTGAAAGTCGTATATCACCGGGATATCTTCCGCCGCATCATCACGTCACTCGGTTACAAGGCGATTCCTCTCAATGAGGGAGTGGCCATCGTATACTCTGAATGTGCTGGTGAGGGATTCACGGGTATCGGTATCAGTTTCGGTGGCGGAATGACAAACGTCGGCGTCTCGTTCAAAGGCGTTGAAGTGATGTCGTTCTCGTGTGCCCGTGGTGGTGACTGGATCGATAGGAATGCAGCCTCTTCCTTGGGTCAGGTTCCCAACCGTCTTACGATGATCAAAGAACGTGAAGACTTCGACTTGAATGACTTCTCTCAGGGGAAGCGTAAGGAACGGCGGATGAAAGAAGCCTTGACGTATTACTACAAGGACCTCATCGGCTACACTGTACGTCACATCGTCAAAGGTCTGGACGGAATTGACACTGAGTTCCCTGAAGACGTTCCAGTAATCATCTCCGGTGGAACATCCAAGGCGAAGGGCTTTGTCGAATTGGTAGGCCAAGCTATCGAGGAACATGAGTTCCCCTTCGACATCAAGGGAGTTCGTCACGCTGAGAACCCACTCACAGCCACAGCCGAAGGGTGTTTGATCAACGCTCTGAAGGAATAGAGATATGTTATTCTACGATACCGACATACTACAAGAGGGTTGGTGGAAGGGCTTTTTAACTCAAATCTCTGGAGATGTGGACGGAGCTTTCACTCATTTTGGAATCATGCTCTCTGTCAATCCTGATAGGGGTCTCAACAAGACCGTGAAGATCGCGAAGGAGATGATTCCTGAGATTAAGAAGATCTCCAGTTTCAAGCTTACGGATCAACAAGAGAATATCGCTAGAATATCGATCGAGAAAGACAGCAGCGACAAGAATGCGTTTTTCCTCTTGATGAAAACCCGTGATGGAGTGATGCCGTGGGCTCAGGGAAAGAAGTGGAGTAATAAGCCCGTTTATGACAGAAGTAAGGAAGTAGCTGACATGATGGCTACTGCCAACAACGGAAAAGAGCTAGCCGCTATTCTGGAGAAAGCTGTTGATAAGGCTGAAAGAATGATGGGGGTCTTCACTAATGAAACTGACCGATATTGTAAAAGAAGTATCGCTGTCGGACTGGTGGAGATCATGACGCAGATAAGACACCGAATTGCTCTGAGGGAATAGAGATATGCCTTTGTTTTATGATAGAGAAATACTGAATGAATCCCCCTTCTCCGAAGTCGGATATCAGGGATTTACCCTCGATCTTCAAGGACAAGTCAGGTAACATCGCTATCGTCGAAGATAAGAAGGGTTACAAACCCCAGGAAGCTCTTAAGCTTTGGAAGAAGATTTCCACTGTGAAGGGGATGAAGTCTTACCTCAAGGGAGCTAGCGCGAGGAGAGTCTACTTCAAAAATGAGTGGGATGAGCTCTTGAATCCTGATACTTCACCACATAAAGATGAGCTCTTGGATTCAGTAAAAAGGCTTAAGCTACACTTCATCGAAGATATAGGTAGCGATGAACTGTACTTCTCCATGGTAGACGGGAAGATCTATGAGCTATGGTCTGGTGAATACACTCTCTCTGTATGGGAAGAGAACTGGGGTCGATACGTACATGCAAAGACCGGAGGACTTTTTGGTGAAGCTCCTCCAGAAAAGGAAGAAGGAAACTTCTGGAAGAACGTAAGGAACATTGGCAGATTTGTTGGCATGGTTCCTTTCGTGTTCACCGGAATACCGTATATTCTTTGGGACAAGTATCGGTGGGAGAAGGAAATGGAAAGAAAGCACGGTAAGGGAGCTTCTAAGAATATGAAGTATACGATCCCTGACTGGGCAATGAATTTTATGACAGTTGAAGAAGATTGCCAAGAATAGAGACTCTTAAGAATAGGAGTCTGTCTGAAGTAAAGAGGAAGCCGTCACAAACCGAAAAAGGAAAACGGACAATGACACAGAACCTCTATGACGCGAACTACATAGACAAGATCGAACTCATCAAGGTCGCACAAAAGTACGACCTCGACGCGAACGCAGTGGCAGAAGCAGACACTCTTGATGCTCTCCTGAAGCAGCAGGAATTGATCCACAAAGCCGCCCGAAAGAAAGATCCCAACTTCTGCAACTCTGACGCCCTGTTGAAACTGCTGCGTCAGCTGGATGCTGTGAGAGCTGCTGATCTCGAAGTCGCTCTTACTGAATGCGAGAGCAAAAGAGATTTCAAGCGGTGGAAGCACGATGCTCATGATGAGCTCGAGAAGGCCCAGATCAGGAACAGAGAACTCTATGGGAATGCTGATGGGGAGACTGATGTCCCACGTTAGAGGTGAATGAATTTCTACACGGAGAACCGATACATATTATTGAGCAGTCACGGCCTCCTGGATTGTCCAGAAGGAACATCCGTGATTAGAGAGAGAACGGTAAAGGAAAAGAGATGAGAAATCTTTTCGTCACCGTCCTGATCGCCGTCCTGTTGGTCTTCGCCCTGGCTGCGCTTAGCGGGTCCGGAGGCGTATCGTCGGAAGAGGGGGTCTTAACAGTCCTTCTCGCTGACGGTCCTCCCCTGGATCCGACGCTGCTGACTGAAGATTATTTACAGGACATTGTAACGAGGGCCGTAGCGCCTGTATACACCGAGTGGGAGTTCCGGTACATCCGGGATACTTCGGTTGTGATCCAAACGGACCAGGATAACAGTCTGTCGAATTCGCAAAACACTCGGAAAGAAGCTACAACCGCCAACGACGGAAGGCGCCTCATTCTCAAATGTCCGTTCGAAGTGGTTGGCTACACTTCTGAGATGAAACAATACCTTTATGGCCCCAAAGCAGGTTGCTGAACTCGTCGAAGCCTAGTATTTACTTATACGTGCTCGACAAGGAATCTTCCTCCCGAGATGATGTGTGGGACCGAACGGGACCATAATCGAAGGTTGATAAACGGGCTACCCCTCCGGGGGTAGCCCGTTTCTTTTCACAGAAGTAACGACAATACCGAGAAAGATAAAGAGGAAAACATGAGTAAGAAAAAAATCTGCGGAGAGGTAGTACTCGCCATCGGTATCGATGCTACCGGAATACGTATTTGTACCCAAGAACACAATACGGATCACATTCACGACGATCCAAAATCAGCCGCCATCACTAGGGTTGCGAGACCGAACGAGAGGTTTATCGTCCTCAGTGACGGTGCTATCATTCTGGATCGAGCTTCAACGTTGAAGATCGAGTATGGGAATTGGGGTGAAGTCCCTGGGTGTCCTGTCGAAGACTGGGCTACCGAAGTCTCTAACGGTGACACACGTCAGAGTTATTGGGAATGGGTCGTTGCCAGGGAGGAGGAAAATGAAGATTTCGAGAATGGCTACTTGAGCTTTGGGTCGCACTTTCAAGAAAATACCGACTAACCCGACTCCATGTGACAAATGTACTTACTACAGAGAAATCTGGGATCCTCAACCAGGAATAGATTGGAACAGGTGTACTCACCCTGACAGAAAGAATTCTGATGGAGACTATCCACAGGCTCGTGAGAAATGTGAGTCCTTCAGTCCATTTATTCAGATCAAAATCCCAAAGGTAAATACCGAGGAATTTTATCATGGCTTATGTCGAGCCGCACGAATCACCAAACGACTGGTGTCACGTCTGTGGAAAAAGGTCAGATCAACACGCCACGATCACATATCCTGACGACGCAGAGCATGCGGATGAAGGAGAGCATTGGCGTGTAAGACCTGGACCTGGAATCAACAAACTGAGGATCTGTGCCCAGTGCGCGAAGGTGGTGGCTAAAGTAGCCTCCAACCCTGATGGTCCTAAATCACGAAAGAGACTCTAGTATGCCACGAGTGCATCACGTAAAAGCCGCCAAAGACTATCTCCAAGAGGGGATTAAAAAAGGCGAAATGTATTTCTGGGCTAAGCCTGGACGTCGGGGTCGGAAGATCCGATACAAAAACCGTCCCAGGCCGTCCCAGTTGACTGGTAGTGCGTTCCTCACCGATGCCTATGGGCTCCGGGAGGAGATGGAAGACGCCAGCCCGGGAACCCGCGAGGATCTTCAATCAATGGCCGAGGATTGGAAGACACGAGCAGAAGAGCTCCGGGACCAATGTCAAGAGTCTCTCGACAATATGCCAGAACACTTGCAAGATACCAGCGAGACCGGTCAGATTCTCACTGAAAGAATCGACAATCTCGATAACTTCGCCAACGAAATCGACGGCATCGACTTTGAGACAGTGGATGATGTTGAAGACGATGACGATGAGGGTAAAACTCGGGAAGAGACTGACGAGGATGCCGTAAATCGTCTCACAGAAGAGATGCCTGATCTAGAAGTGTAAGAACAAGGACAGATGTCCTAGAGAAGAAACAGGTGGAAGCGGAGTTTCTAATCAAGAAGAAGGTAGACGAGCAGTTTCTAAGGGACATCGCTATCACCGCCATCGAAGGTGGTACCGGGTACTGGGCTTCTGTCAGTGAGTACAGAGCTGATGTAGCGGCTAACGAAATCATTGTCGTTATTCATTTTTATGAGGGAGAAGATGACGGCGACGATCAGCAGACCAGAAAGCTCACCCTCATGGATATCGCAGAAGGAATCAAAAGAGTTCTCAACCCGGAGTTCAGGGTTGGCGACCAGATCAAAGGGTGTTTAATCCAAAGTATCTGCAGTAATGATGCTGGGATGGCTGATGCTGATGTGGCTGATGTGATCGTACAAGCGGCGCTATTCGGAGAAATCGTCTACGGATAACCCTAAACTACAACGGCCTTATATTCAGGTCTTTAAAAGGTGAGAACTAAATGACAACAATACAATTAGCGGGCCTCTTAAAGGCCAGAACAGCCATGTCTGAGGCGATGACTCACCTGGACGCAGAACTAGCAATGGTCATGGAAAAATCGACGGAACCCAAGACAGGCCCAGTCAAAAAAGAGGCCGACTTCAAAGGGGAGAACATCCCTAAGGAGTTGGCCCAGGTTTGTGTCGAGTTCGTGAACCTCCATTGGAGTGACCACGCATACTTCTCCTTGAAAAACACGGATGATAACAGACTTACATTCGAGGCCAACAGATTCTACTTCGAGATGGGACTCAGTCTTCCAATCTTTCACGGGGACGGAGAATACTTCGTCGTTAATCCTGGAGAAAGGCTCAGTCTGGACGTACCTACCTTACTGAAGATTCAGGAAGGAGTCGTCAGAGATAATGACGATCCTTCTGATACATGGTCTTCTCTACGAGGTATCTCGGAATTGGACAGACTCTTCTCCGTTATCAATGGGTTTGACTGGCAATGGTGGCCCAAGCTACTAGAACTAGTGAATGAGAATGATCCCGTGAAGTACACGGAGATAGATTATGGATGAGTGTCAAGATCCCAGATGTACCTCTCTAATGATCAGATGCGGATCTCTTGGTCCTAAGCATGGTCTATGCTGGAATTGTAGACTCCGATACATGACCAGTGACGAGAAGCTTACGGAACTGAAAGGTCACTTCGCTCATCTGAGAAACAAGGGGAGGTACGGATACGAGATTCGTAAACACCAACTAGCACTAGATGCGGTACGTCGAGAGATTTGCCGAAGAAGTGATAGTGAAGCTGAGAGGGAATTCGAAGCATGTCGATGATAATATTAGGTGAGAAGGACGGGGAACTAGACATGGTCAACGCTGACAACGTTGTGAGCGTTAAGACTGAGGTCAAGTCAATAACCTTGAACTTGACGGATGGAGACTCGATAAAGATCGAGTTCGACGAGATTGATGAATATAAGAAGGCCGTCAACTTCATTCGGAATAAGGTCTGGAATTCGATAAAACTGTAGGAGAAATACCTGATGAGAGAGATAGTCGTGCACAACACGCTCATCACGGTGAGCGAGTATGAGGAAACACCTCGGATAGAGAGGACTCTTTCTGCCTGGGATGAGTCTCGGCACGAAGTCTCCTTTCAAGCGTTTCGGGTAGTATCCATGCCAGATGGTTCAACTACTATGGTCGTCCCTCGGTGTTATCCTACTAAGTGGCTCATGGAAGCCTTTCCAGACCACAGGTTGATCCATGCCAAGAGAGACTTGGCAAGTCCCAGGCGGGTTGACATGAATTGTCTCTGTGACCCGAGAGATGACGCCCAAAGAGAGGCGCTAGAATGGTTGGATGGTAGAGAAGCTTTCTCTCAACATGTCTTGGAACTTCGTACGGGTATGGGTAAGACGTACATCGCTTTGAAGTACGCCTGTGACTACGGGTACGCAACCCTAGTTGTAGTCCATAACACAAACGTCTTAGAGCAGTGGCTCTCGCGCATAACAGAGCTGACGGACGTGGATCGTGAAGAGATCGGAGTAGTTCAGGGGTTTAAGAGCTTGGACAAGTGCGCCAGCGACCCGAACCTCAAGTTCTACGTGGCAATCCATAAGACTCTAGCTAGTGCTATTGAGCGCGACCCGAAGAGTCTAATGGAGTTCTGTAAGAAGACCGACGTTGGGATGAAGATCATCGACGAGGCTCACATTGAAATGTACGACACTTGTCGAGTGGATCTTCACTCAGACGTTCCTGTCAATCTGTACCTCACCGCTACGGCGGAGAGGACTAACTGGCGGGAGAACAAGTTGTACGGCTTTATGCTCCCTGTGTATTACGCATGGGGTGGTGGGTCTGCCAAGGTCAGTGAAGAAGACAAGTACCACCAAGTCTACTCAGTAAGGTACGAAACCAAGACACTCCAGTCGACTCAGGTGGGAATGCATAACAAGCATGGCTTCAACTTACCTAAATGGGCTGAGAATAGCCTTGGTCATCTGGATGTAATATTCCCGATGCTTATCAAGTATATTGGAAAGTTCAATGAGGACGGCAGGATCCACTGCATTGTCTTGAAGACTCTGTCACAATGCTCTGCATTCAGGGCAGGACTCATAGCCAGCGGAATTGTGGATTGTGACATCGGGATGTTCAGTAGTCTAGGTCCTAAGAAGAAGGAAGAAAGACGGCAGGAATTGTACAAACGGTTCGTGATAACGACGGAAAAGTCCTTAGGGACAGCCATCGATACGGACATTGACGTAATGTACAACTTCATTCCAATATCTTCCAGACCGGTGATCCTACAGCTTCTGGGTAGACTCCGGAACAACAGGGCCGCTATCTTCGTGGACTTCACTGATTCTTCCATAGAGGCATGCGTTGAAATGATGAAGCGCAGACGGCAGTACCTAAGGAAGGTGGCCGTCCGTTACGTCGAATGGAAGCACAAACACCAGTCGTGAACTAACAAACCATCGGCAATCTGCCGGTCGTATAGATATTAACGAGAAGGAGGGGCGCTGATGCTCGAAGAAGGCAGCGTTCTCCCGCCTGAGATGCGGGAAGTCGAAAAACGCCTGCTCTATGTCAATAATTCCCTTCGAGTCTCTGCCGTCGTAAAGCTATTCAACAGCGATCGACGTAAGAAGGAGACTCCAGCTCTCAAGGTAAGGCATTGGGGTAAGAGAGGATCGTACTCGTTGGATGTATCAACTAGGGACTTCTTAGTATTCAAATACATAGCTAAGGAGTTCAAGTACAACCAGGATATCTACTTTGCCCCGCTGGATATCCCGTATTTGGCTGACATACTGGACAGAGCATGTGAATGGTTCCAGCTTAATTCTGTGGCGTTCCAGAGGCATCATGACCGGATATCCGTCAATAAGAAGAGTTACCTTAAGAGCATGCAATCTGCCATGGGTAAATCCTTCGTCCTCAAACCGGCCGTCAACGAGACGGATGATGGGGATGTAGCAGTCGTGAGGTTCTGGTTTGGAGAAGGAGACTATGCTGAGTTGAAGTCCGGAGAGATGTGGTCATTAGCTCAATATGTCAGAAGGATTGACATAGCGGCCATAAGTGTCGGACTCTTAGCTTTAGCAACTTCATGTCACGGCCCACAGAGGGCTGGACCTGAAATCGACCCCGATATGAACCTCAGAATAACGGAGACCGACGTACTAACCATGTCTCTGGAGGAGCTGATTGAATTCTGTAACGGCTCCGAATCCAGCGTGGACTTTGAGATCGATGACGTCGAGAATTTCGGTGAAGAAGACAAGGACTACCTCCGAAAGCAGATAATCGAGAGGCTAAGGAAGGAGAGAACGGATGCCTAAAATAGCATACGAGATCGAAGGCGTTGACTATGAGGTCGGCGAGACCTACGGAGTTGACGGTGGTGATCACATCTTCCGTGGACTCTTGTCGGATACCGATGTACCCTCCCCGGGTCTCTGGTTTGACGAGTCGACAGAAGAGTTCATTATCATCCCAGAGAGCATTCTGAGTGAGGCGATGCGCGTCTTATCGGAAGTGGGAGATGACCCGGAAAACAGAGGTCGGCATAAGAAAATGGAACCAGCCGGTCACAGTGAAGAAGACGATGTAGGTTCCAAGTCTCTTCCAAGTGGAATCCTTCGCTACAGGATCCATGATGAGGATGACGTGATGGTCAGAAAGTTGAAGAAGGCCATCAACGACAGGAATATCACGCTTCAGGACGTTGGGGATTACAACCTGACTTATGGGCTCAAGAAACGGCACAGTATCAAGCTGTCGTCGTTGGAACGTTGGGCAAGGGTCATGAGACTGAAGGTGAGATTTGACCTTGTTTCGGTCGATGGAGAAGACTGATCTATGGGTAAAATTCAAGTCGAAGCATCTATTGAGACCGAGAGAATAGAGAAGATCCCACGTATGCGGCGTAGGACCTTCATAAAAAGCAAGCGGTGTAAAAGTCGTAAGAGGTCTAGAAAGTAAGTCTCTCGGCAGTATTCATCCCCCTACCCAATTGGGTAGGGGGATTGAACATCGAGATTCTTCTTCAGGATTCTACTGGAGAGCAGCTTCGACGGTCTCGATCATCTCAATTTTCGTGGATCTCATGTCGAGTTCGATGGGAGGTTCCATTTCGGCGGCGTAGGCGACGAGTTCTTTCTTCGTCATGGCTTCGATGAGGCTGAGGTCAACTTCCTCTTCATCGACTTCCTCTTCATCGACTTCCTCTTCGTCAACTTCCTCTTCGTCAACTTCCTCTTCGTCAACTTCCTCTTCGTCAACTTCCTCTTCGTCAACTTCCTCTTCGTCAACTTCCTCTTCGTCAACTTCCTCGAGTTTCGGAGTCTCGAGAATGGCTTCATCTTCCTTGGGCTCCGGAATGATTTCTTCCGCAGGTTCTATGCCACCAGGGACATCGTCCACGGCCCCGGGATTGGGAGCATCCGGAATCGAAGCTTCCACCTTCTTCGGTGTGGATGGTCTTGGGGCCTTCCTGGTCTCTTTGATGATCACCTTGTATCCCATACTCTTCAACTTGTCGGCAACCGACTTCGGTACCGAGATGTTGCTCAGGATAGGTCCCCTACGGTTGATGAAGGGGATAACCCCGGAGTGGTTTACCGTGATAAGAACTTTTGGATCTGCCATTCTTCCATTCTCCTTGGGTTTCTGGGCTCCTACAGGAAGAGGCGCCCTTCTACTTTTTGTCTCTTCACTTCTGTTTCAGTGGCTTCAGCCCTTTCGAGATGCCGGTCTTCGAAGTCCTGTTCATCTACCGAGTGGCGAACCATCTCTTTGGTAGCTACAGCATCCTCATCGGCCTCAATTTCCTTCTTGATGTCGTTTATCACGTCATCTCTCCTTGTTTTTCAGATGCTGATGAACACCGTCTTACCACGCTCTTTGAGCTTGATCGTGGCACTGCTTCTTGCATCGTACTCTCCACCAATCCTAAGGAAACCGGTTCTCTCAGTTGGGGTTTTGTAGTAGATGTAAATCGACAGAAGTTCTAGCTTCTTTGGTTGATCCTTTGGGAAACGAATCTTCCCATCCTTACCGACTTTTCCTCTATGGTTCCAAACGAAAGCCGTCCAAGCCTTTATAGGTCGTCCAACTGAAATGTAAGGATGAAGAGTAAAAGCCACTGTCCCTTTGAAGTCTGGATTCTCTACCCGGATTTCAGAGGCTAGTCCTCTAGCAATCTTACCTGCTTCAGAGGAGTGCATCTCACTCTCGCCGACAACATAGCTCCTTGGAGGGATTATCCGCGACCCAGGTATAATCTTTCCATCTATAGTTGTCAGATTCCTCAGGATGTCCTTTTGGCCTCTGATTTTCACCGACCCATTCTTGAGCTTGGAGACAAAGACTTCACTTACACTTTTCATTCCAGAAAGGAAGTCTTCATGTAGGAGCCCGTCGTAAAACACTGTCATGGCGACGTTACCCCCAGTATACTCTCCTCAATCGCCTTAAGGACGATGAGAGCACATGGAATGAGCATAAAGCTCCTAAGGTCCAGCATGATCTCAATGTCAGGTACCATGTCGAGAAGAGCGTTATGGTCGATGACTTCAGACTCAGTGTCGAGTCTGTCAGCCAAGTAGGTAATGATAAAGTTCTCCAATTCTCTTCCTGTTCCCGGGAACAGAGTGAGAGATTGAGCCTGTGCCAGGAAACCAGGATCACCCACGGCTATCTGAAACGCATCGGTCGGAACAGTCACACATGGATGCATGGCTTCGTAGTAATCACCTGGAAAAGCGAAGAAGATCGACGTTACTTCACTGGACCTATAAGCTACGAGAGCTTCCGACGTGATGCTCATCAACGTCTCGGGGTGCCTGATCGCGTAATAGAATGTTTGCTTTTCTACAGCGAGCATAGACACGTACGCCTCTCTCCGTGGAGAGAGTAAGACTGATGTATTATCGTAGAAACTAGTCTGAAACTCCAGAGCTTGCGTGATTTCCATCGAATGATGGGCCATATAGTTGACGATCTTCCCAGGGAGCGAACCATCGTAGTGTAGAAACGATGAGGTAGATCTATCATAGAAGTAGGTCCCGTACAAGTCAGACATCTGTTCCCTGAAGCTCCGGCATCTCCTGAGAGATTGGGCTAGGGTACTCTTTAGAATTGGAGTTCTGTTGTTCTCGTAGTCTGTGACACTAAATTCAAGCTCATCATCCTTCTGCTCTTCCACCTGCGCTAAAGTCTCCGAAGAGAGCCTTATAGTCAGCTGATTGAAGCGCTTGGAATTCATGATGGACTTGGAGACTGATGTCACCTGGAACATGGCAACCACGATGGTCCCAGCATCATCGTATTCGATGGCAATGAAATCATCAGGGAACGGCGTTATCGTTCCAGGAAGAATCAAAGCCGGTGAGGATACTTCAGCCTCTGGGCCGAACGTTCCTGCACTGAGATCCAACGTCAGTTGTTCCAGTCCGTAGATCGGGAAACTGTCGATCCTATTAAAGCGAACAGGGCTTTCGTCGCCTGCTACCTGGTATACAACGTCAAGGTGAGCATCCTGACTAGAAGCTGATACCTTCTTATTGTAGTACGCTAGGTAGCTTGGGGCTGACGACAGCATGTCGCTGTAGTCTTCCAAAGCGTTTGTCAGATTCTCTTGGATCTGATGCTGAATGATCCCTTGATCGTCAAGTATTCTGGCCATCTTGCCCTCCGCTCCGTCTCTTGAGCTGACGGATTTGCTTTGCTATTGGGCCCTTGTCGCTGGTGTCCGGGACGAAACTAACCCTGTCTTTGGGATAGACTACCCGGAAGCCCTCCATGTCGATATTGGTATAATGTATGAACAGGTCAGGGGCACCATTGTCTTGTTTGATATAACCTATACCGTGGTTGAACCACTTAACAATGCCCGTCAGCCTGTCAGGTCCGTCTTCTGCCGTCTCTAGCGCCGGTGCGCTTGGCTCTGTATCCATGCTAAAAGCCTCCCAGCTTGATGTTGTTTGCGGGGAGTCCCATGACTCTTGTCAATAGCATGTTCCGAAGGAGACATAGAGACAGTCAACCGACCTCGTCCAGGCTCTCCTCTATCGCCGCTGGTGAGGCGTACCTACCTATCCTCAGGTTGTGGATTTTCCGGAGCTTGGCCCGGAACTCCTTCTTGACGGTCATAGGCTTTCGCTTGCCTCTAGCTTGATCGATCTCCTGGAGAGCCTTAATGTAGAGGCCCTCAAGCCTGTAGAACGCCAAGCAATCGCGCAACGCGCCAGCGTATCTTCTCTTGTACTTTTCACCCTCTTCTTTCTTCCTAGAGATGAAGTAAGACGTAAGGATACCCGTGAGAGCAAACACTCCCGTCAATACGGGTGGGATCCAAACTTTCATTTCCATTTTTCTATGCTCCTCTATTCTAAGATCAATCTTCTGTTATCCTTAGAAAAAAGGACCTCATGGTCCTCTCCTGAATACGCTTCGATCCACAAATTTCGTATTTCGTGTGTCGTCTCTTCAGCGTCGGATATCAAATCCGACAGCTATGATAGCTTTGAAGGCCTCTTCCTCACCGCCAAACTTCCACTCAGCAGCATACCCCAAATGCATTCTTGAGAACTCTACAGATCCGTTTGCTAGGACATAGTAACGATGAATGCCGCCGTTACCATAGATCTCAGCAATGATATCCCTGGTTTTCACCAGTTCCATCAGGTTTTCCTTGCGATACTTTTCGTCCCTTACACAGTCCAATTCCATACGGAGTTTCAACAGGCGTCCTTCAGCCCATTCAAACGAGAGAGTATCAGGTCTCTCTTCGTTGTATCCAGGTCCATACATCGGATAATCCCGATCATACGACCCTTTTCCTTCAATCGCGTCATACGCAACGCGAACCTTGTCCACACTATCAACCATCAAGTTTATCATATCCTCTCCCTCTCAATCTCTCCTTCAACATGATAGGTGTAGAGTAACCTAAGCTCAATGAAAATCATGGAGCTTACGAATGTAATATGTATCAAAGAAAGAGGTATTTACGGGAAGAAAAGTAAAACTCCCTTACCCGGAAGATCCAGGTAAGGGGTTTCTATCTTTACATGTACGATGCTACATAGTCATATCGCACAAGGGACATCCTTCAAAGTTTGCACAATCAGAGCAAAGTAATGCCCCACACTCTCTACACAACTTCTTGTTGTTGGACATCACATCAGCCCCACATCCCTCACACTCTCCTATGAATATGAGCCGTTTCTTCTTTATGATTATCTTCTTTCTCTCTTCGTCCATCTCACATCCTCCAGTATGAATACTTCTCTCTATCATTGTCGAACCTGACCTCCAGGTCCTTTCTATACTTTTTGAGTACCATCCCAACTAGAGCGGTGTGACATACAAATGTTCCATGTTCATCGACCTGTTCTCTAGCCTTTCCGAATCGAGAATTACACCAACAGCATAGAGCAACGTCAACGTCTTTTCGAAGACCTCCGTACCAATCTGTCACGACTTCTCTACGTTTCTCAAGACCCTCGAAATAGGTCCTGTAATAACCTTCAGGAGAGTTGAAAGATCTCAGCATGATAGCTTCCCCGTTGGTGTCGAACGGGGCTAAGAATTTCAACTGAGTCATTTCCATCGTGTCTGGAAGCCTTCTAGCTACGGACATAGGGGTAAACCCCTCCGGAACAGTCCAGAAGGAACACAAGATGATCACGGCTTCCTCCTCAATGCCACACACAGACTCTTCTTACGTTCACCAGCCCATATAGTCAGTGACTCTGTTGTACTGTTCTTCAGTCACCATGTCCTGTTCTTTGTAGAACTTCATGACCTCGTCGAGTCGTAGTAGAGCTCTTGCGGCGTATTGCTTGCGACCAAGGGCTTCAAGTCCACCTTGACACCTATCGAGGATGACCATCACCCTCTTGACCTTAAGCCCGGCAGCTTCAAGTACCTCAATGGCCTCGAGCTTGGAACTACATGTAGTGATAAGGTCGTCGACTAGGAAGACAAAATCTCCCTTTCTGTAGGATCCGTCAACGGAAGCCCCAGAACCATGAGTTTTCTTGTCAATCCTTGGCATAATGGCCCCATATCCAGTATTGATTGAGAGGGCTGTAGCCAACGGTATCCCGGCGATAGGAATTCCAGCGACCCATAGATTTCCTTCATCGGAATTCAACTCGTTAACGAGTTTTATGAAATCCCACTTCATGATCATAGCGATGTCTTTCAGATCATCCGGGTGGGATTGAAGTACCCTCAGGTCGACGTAGATCGGAGACAAAGGAGCATCCGGCTCCTTTTCATGGAGCTTCAGTTTGAACTCCCCAAATTTAATACATCCGATTTCAAACAGTGCTCTTGCAATATCTGCGTGTTTCATGATTTTCCTTCGTTAGAGTCCGGCCCTGCGCAGATCTTCGCTGCATAGGTACGGTTTTTCTTTCTCTATCTGTCCGGCGGCAAAGGCGATCTGCGCCGCCTCCGCCCTTCCGATGAACTGTCCTTGACTGTCTATAAATCCCTGCTCGCACCTGACTGGAGTCTTGTGTCCACGAGCTGCGAAACGACCGATGATGATCCCGTGATCTCTCCCAGTAATCACCACCGGCTTTTCACCACATGTACACTGTATGGCTGCTACGCGTACCTCTCTCATTTGTTGTCTTTCTTCAGACCTCCGTCATAAAACAGAGTACCTCCATCTTTGACATAAGGTATGTCTTCGACTTTAGTTGGAAACCCTTTTTCAGCTTCAGCTGCTTCACGGTCAGCTTTACACTTAGCAGAATGACAGCTTGAATGCCAGAGTCCCTTCTTGGAGTTCCACCAGTGCTTTCCCTTGTACGGGGCGTTCCAACCACCAATCGCTGAAACAGAGCCAGAAAGCCGTTTACCACAACCTTCACATTTGTCGAACATCCACCGACGAAGGAGTTGGAGCATAGGGATTTGGATTTTCCAATGCCTCAAATGCCACCGAGGATGTTTGTACCATGGGCGGTGTTCTGTTCGATAGACCCACCATAGACATTTAGCACCCGAAACGAATTTCTTCTTCAATTCCAAGACCTGTTTGGGAGTTGGAACTACGGACTCCTCAGCAACGATAGTCTCGAAACGTTTCCTGGCCTTATTGATATCTCCTAATGGAGGAGTACCATCAGCTGGGAAGATTGCTGGATTGCTACCATCACCGAATTCGTTACCACCATAGGCTCTATGCAAGTACCTATCTTCAGCTCCTCCGTCAAAGCTGTTCTTGCAACTATCGATCGGATTTGAGGCAAAGTGCATGATCCATAGAAGATCTTTCGGTGTGAGTTCCTTCTTTCCGATACCCTCGTTGAAGCCAATTTGCCAAGCCATTCTGGTCATCAGCTGAAGGGCGACACTCTCTGGGGGAAATCTCATTACACCCGTGTACTCGTCCCACACCTCGTTCCATGCGAACTCAGCAATCTTCTCTACCTCACTATACTCTTCTTCAGAGGGTCTGACAAAACTCCAGCCGCAGCTGTCATCACCACCTGGACCCTTCTGGGGGTCTTCGTGCCAAATGACCCATATCGTTGGACCGGCTTTCCACCGAGGGTTGTATATGCTACCGCCAGGGAACCGACTAGCCCTGAACCAGGGTAGCCTGAACTCGAACGCTAGTGTACTCGGATCGTGCATGTCTCCTCCTCATATTGGCTATTTACAAGTACGCCAACAAACACCTCGTACCCCTATGAGTCAGCATTTCATTACTGATCTACATGTGATAGGAGTACGAGGTATTGTGACGGAACCTATTTCGAACTGTCCTGAGTGTCGGCTTCAGGAACATCGACCTCATGAGCATCGAAATCATCAGGACCGATGGCCTCAGAATCATTGTCTTCTTTTTCGACGTTTCCGAGGGATCCGACTTCCATGTACTCGTCGTACTGGACCTCAGAGATTTCATGGTAGGAGATCAACGTGATCTCTTCCTGAGGCCGGGACTTGCGACACTGAATGGCCCAGAGAATCGGATCGCCAGTGACGAAGCCATTCTCAATGTGGGGACCGCGAGCTTTGCCGTCAACCTGAACGCGGAAGTAACTGACGAAGTAACGTTTCTCGGGCATGTCTCATTCTCCTATTTGGTGCTGGATCTTTTTGTGTATACTCACGTTTTCTGGACTCTGGTTCCTGATTCGATGTTTCCGAACCTAAAAAAGGTAGGTAGGCCCGTCCCCCTTTAAGGGGGGACGGGCTCTACCCGGGGCGGAATCTCACGTCAGAGGTCGATTTCGATCCAATGGATCTTCATACCTTCACGACGATCGTTTACAACGACACAGATCAGCTTGTTGTCCTTACGTTTCTCGGAAGGGTACTTCAGATACTTGGGATTGTATCCTTTGCCCCTCAAACCTTTCAGCGGGTTGTTAATCTCACTTGGTTTGCCCCTGGACCTGTCGCGCTTGTACCAGGGCTTTCCAGAGAATCCCTCGTAGAGATGCTGTAAGACTTTACAGACACTCTCGAGTTCCGGGAACCTGTCAGGGTAGAAGTTTCCACCGACGTGTGCTACCAGTCCAAACGAGAAGGCCGTAGCCCTCATTGTCAGTTCGCAGTCGTTGATCCCAGATAGGAAACTCCGTACCTGCTCACTGTCCAGACCTGAGACTGGTTCGCTTGGGGGAACTGGGATATCGCAGAGAGTGAGGATAGCGTGAAACGCCTGGGTCTTATCGAGTACCCTTTCCGTCATCTCTATCGGTCTCTCCCTAGCCCTCATCTTTCGGTAGCCTGCCTGTGTGCCGGAGTAGCCTGAGGCGACAACCCTTTCGTTAGGGTCCTCTAATACCTCAATTTCCCCGATAGCAGTCGGGAACTTAGGCCATGAACGCCAGGGTCCGTCAAAAGCGACGTCCCCAAGGGTGACAGTTGCTCCATCACCCCTGCTCTTGTCCTTACTACTGACTTTCTTCACCCTTCCCCGGAGAGTTACACTCCGGGTGCTGATCTCAACGAGCGAGCCCTTTCGGAGGAACGGAGAGTCACACATCACAGTTCCCTTGTCGGGTACTGCTATGTACTCCTCGTCGTCCACCCTCAGTTGCGTCGTGGCTAAGTAGTCGATCTGCCACCCAGCCCTCGGGACCCAGAAGCGGGCCGCTTTGCTTGTCGTCTTCATTCTTCCGCCCTTTGTCCTTATCGATTCTTCCTCACTTGTCCTTGAGTTTCTCTACTTGGTTCTTGGCTTTGGTCAACTGACCTTTGAGAGAGCTGATCTTCTTCTTGGCGACCTTGAGCTCTTCCTCAAAGCTTCCGGCATGCGTTTCAGCCTGACTTTTGGCGAGGCTGGCAAGCGACAGTTCTTCCTGAAGCTTGATGTTCGTGTCGTTGATGGCTTCGACCTTCTTCTCGAGCTTCTTCAGGCTAGCCCGGATCTTGTCGGCCGCTTCCTGAGTCAACATTCCCTCGAGAAATCCACACAAGGACAGGACAATGCTCCTGGCCCTGGACAGAAACACATTCGTGGCTTGATCAGCGGGACGGCGACCAGTACGCTTGCGCGTTGCGAACTTGCCTCCATCGTTGCTGCACGTGAGACCGTTGAAGGATTCTTCGGCCAACTTCTGAAATTCTCCGATCTGCGACTTGTCCATTCTTCTCCTCCTGGGTTATATAGGGGATCCTTTCCCCGACTCTGCTCTAATATATGATGGAAAATTGGGTTAGAGGACCCCATCGGCCTAAGCCGATGAGGCACCTCAGGTAGCAGAGCTGTTTTGTTAGACAGTGGTGCCAGTGGCATCTACCCAGTTGGTTCCATCGAACCAAATCGGCTGACCGAGAGTGGTATC
>Ga0222626_1000121_pt1 | contig 57106 bp, 48 predicted proteins | sample AntAcemetageno91_FD_179862 | JGI IMG/M metagenome (GOLD analysis project Ga0222626, IMG submission 179862) | Saline water microbial communities from Ace Lake, Antarctica - #91 | ecosystem: Environmental > Aquatic > Non-marine Saline and Alkaline > Saline | place: Antarctica: Ace Lake | collected...
AACCACCAATCCGCGCATTACGAATGCGCTGCTTTACCATTGAGCCACGCCAGCTTGTTTGCGGTTATGTATTTGTCATAGTATATATTATATATGGCCAAAAATCAAATAAAAAAGGGGCGTAAAAACACCCCTTTTAAATGGTGCCGAGAATCAGAATTGAACTGATGACGCAGGGCTTTTCAGGCCCTCGCTCTACCGACTGAGCTATCTCGGCATATAAATACTTGTAGTTCAATCAGGTAATAATATCACAAACTTATATTTTCCACACGCCCGTGCAAAGCGAGTGATGCATGGCGGGGACGACGGGATTCGAACCCGCGATCCTCAGATCGACAATCTGATGCGTTGAGCCAGCTACGCTACGTCCCCGCGCTTATATGATATTTAATTATGCGGCCAAACATCAAATTATTGATGGCCTGCCACGTACTTGAGCGAAGCGAATAGTACGTGGTGGGCGGTGTAGGAGTCGAACCTACGACCTCCTGTGTGTAAAACAGGCGTTCTAACCAACTGAACTAACCGCCCAATATATTGTGCATTTTTCTGATAGTTCGTGATTTTAAAAAATTTGCGTTTCTTTGCATCCAGTATCTAGTATCTAGAGTAAAGAGTTTATATATTATCCACAAAGAGTGGGGTCTTGTCAACTCTTTTTAACCTTTTGGGAGTGCTGTCATGGTAAAAACCATCACAAAAAGCGCAACTGTCTCTATAATGCCAAGAACCATTATATAGTTCCCAAAGCCTTTACCTGTCTCCGTTAAAGCATCTGCAGCGCTTGCGCCTGCCTTTCCCTGCATCCAGGCTGAACACCCTAAGGCGATACCTGCCGCTGCCCCTAGTATTATCAGAAACGGGTATGAGTCCGGTGGTAGATTCGCTGCCTTTATCTGGTTTTTCAAAATAAAACCATATATTGTTTGTGATAGTGGTGCACCTACAAATGCTATCAGTATAAAAGGCGCCATCTTGTTCTGCATGAAAGCCTTTTTCCAAGCGCCTATTGCTGCCATGCCCGCGGCACCTGTTCCCAGCGCAGAACCAACCGCTGCCAGTGTCAATGAAAGCCCCATATCTCCTAAGCCCTGTATCATATTATTGCTCCTCCTTAATAGTTAAGAAGTTCAAAAAATTACAAAAGTTTAAAGGTATAAAATGTTTTGACTTTTAAAACCTTTTAATCTTTGTAACCTTTTTAACTCATTCTTTAAACGGCGCGTATTCTTTCCCGGACCACTCCATGTTCATCTGGCCTGAAAACTCGAGCATATTTAACCTGACCCCGTGCACAATAACAGCCATAAAACCTAGTATAATGTTCAGGCTGTGCCCTAGGAAAAGTATCAAGGCAGCCCCAAGGCCGGCAATGATTGAATTAAAGCCAATCGAGGCAGCCATATCATTAAAGGTGCTTGCCAATACCACGGATGCATAACCTACCGCGAATAACCTTATATACGATATAACATCACCAAAAGTACTAATTATCTTTAAAGGGGCATTTGTCAGCGAGGTTCCAATGCCCTTTAAAATGTTTTTCTGTGGATTGCTAAATAGAAGCACGAGGGCTGTACCAACAATAAGAAGATACTGCGCAAAACCTGGAAACGGCCTTGCTATCACAAGCATGCCAGCAACACAATAAAGTCCCCACAAAAGAGATATCCAGCCTAATTCCGCTAACACCCTTAGAGAGTTAAAATACCTGAATCCCAGAATCAGGTGAGCTATGCTTAATTGTATCGCCCCGATTGTAAAACATATAAATATCATAAGATTCTGGTTATTGACCGCAAAGCTGCTTATGTCTTGAATAACGAAAGAGCTGAGAATGGGCAGTTGCGCAAGGTGTTCTGAGCCAAACCATGTCCCTGTAATGGCTCCCCATACAATAGTCGCAAAACTTAATATATACATAAGAAAAAAGGGCTGCGAAGGGGCCTTTTTGAACTTTCTGCGCACAGCAAATGTTGTTACTAAAAATAGTATACCGTATCCTGCGTCACCTATAAGCATAGCGAAAAATAGACTGAAAAACAGCAAAAACCAGAGGCTTATATCATACTCCGCGTAACCCGGTACCGTATTCATAAAACTAAATACCGGCTTGATAATCTCTATCCACTTTGGATTTCTAATACAGGTTGGCACCTCATCCATTGCATCCGGCTCTTCAATAATATAGCCCGCATTATGCGTAGCCGCGAGGCTGGCCACTTCTGCCTGTTTATCTTCCGGCAGAAATCCCTGAAGATATGAAAAGCTTTTCTCTATTCCCATGCCATGCTTTACATCTAAAAACTTTCTGCTTGTCTTTAAATCTTTTGCATACTCTTTAAGAGAAGTTAGCGCATCTACATCCGCGCTCAGTATGCCGTCTATCTCACCGATTCTATGCCGCAACATCTGATATCTTGATTGAATCTGCTTAAAATCTTTTTCAGGAAGTGATATTTTTTTAAATGGTAGCTTATCGTAAGGGTTTTTTGAAAGAAGCACAACATAGCTATTGTGCTTTTGCTGGTTTATAATCTTTATATCTGTTCTGCTGGCTATCCGCTTCAGCTCATTCTTGTTGAGTATATAGAGGCTGATGTAGACCTCTTTTTTAGAAAGCTCAAGAATTTCTTCCGGATTAAATCCGCCCCATGGCTTAAAAAATTCTATCTGTTCTCTTGTATGATCGATCTCCTGTTGAACCTTTAACGATTCCCTGAATAAAGCAACAACTGCTTTTATCTTTTCCTGTATCTCCACCTCTGTCCAGGATATTGACTGGGTGGATTTTTTATTCTTGCATTCACTAAGAACAGAGATAGCCTGGCCAGCTTGCGATAACTTATCTTCGACATCATTAATGTTGTCCGCTATAGGTTTTACAATATTTTTGATATGAACAACACCGAGTCTGCGTAAAGCGCTCAGCATATCCTGTATAGTTGCTTGCGTAACAACAAGTGTCAATTTTTTCATCCGTACAATCACAGCTCACCCCTTTTATCCTGCATCCAGTATCTAGCTGCTCTACAGCTTACGCCACTGCGTGCTTCTGTTCAATCTTTCTTTTTGCTATCTTTCCGGTCACAACCGCCGCTGTCTGCATATCACCAAGGACTATATTTATCTTCCTGATGTTCTCATATGCTTGTGGAATCATGATCTTCTCAAAAAGGTTTACCCTCTGGGCAGTAATCCTAAGCTCCTCTGCTAAGAGGGATTGCTTCTGCTTAAGCAGGGAGACGCGCACATTAAGAGTACTTACTTTTTTTACTGCTTCTATGCCGGAATCTATCCATAGCGGGGCTTGTCTAAAATCATACTGTTGCTGCTTAAAATCTATTTTTCCAAAGACCGGTATGTCTATACCTGCTATATTTTCTTCTGTTATATGGACTTTTTCTATCTGTATGAGCTCCTTAATGCCTACATCCTCGGCAAAAACATCTACCCAGCTGCTGATCGAAGCTAAGCGCCTACTGCGCTCCTCTCCGATCTCCTGAATTGCGTGGCCTGTTCTTATGATCTCCAGTTGCAGCTGCTGTTTTTTTAGAATCAGGGTAGGTAGATACCGAGTAAACCTCTTTAGGTCGTCCTTCTGCCGCTTTAACTCGTTTTTTGTATATTTTAGCTTTGCCATAGTCCGACTACGCTCACCACTTCAGTTTGGCTTCATTCAACTATACTGATTCTGTGTCCTTGCTTGCTCTGAGCCTGTCGAAGGATGCATGACCTTTTATTTATTGGGCCAAAATTTATCTATAAGCTCTGTTCGAAAATTTGTCTCGTGAGGCTCAAAGCAGTCTGATAGTATCTTCCACCCGTTATCGAGGGCCTTTTCAAGAGGGATGTTCACCTTTAGATCCATCATGTTATCCTCAAATAATTTTCCATATTTAAGTAATTTGTTATCCCAATCGCTCATCCTGAACCCCATCGCCCGTTTCTCTTCCGCGTCCTTATATTGGGCATATAGCTGTATCATGCCATCCATAATTGCCCTATGGTCTTCACGAGTGTTCTTATTAACAAGCTGTTTTAATCTGCTTAAGGATCCGAAAGGCTCGATACGAGCGTTGCGCAGATAAAACTGGCCTTCTGTAATATAGCCTGTATTATCAGGCACTGGGTGCGTTACATCATCGCCGGGCATTGTCGTTACGGCTAAAACAGTGATAGAGCCCGCCCCTTCAAAATCTACCGCTTTCTCGTATCGCGATGCGAGCTGGCTGTAGAGATCTCCGGGATAGCCCCTGTTTGATGGAACCTGTTCCATTGTTATTGCCATCTCTTTTAACGCATCCGCAAAATTTGTCATATCCGAGAGAAGAACCAGTGTCTTCTTACCATCCAATGCAAATTTCTCTGCTACCGCAAGGCACATGTCAGGCACCATCAGTCCTTCTACTATCGGATCGGAGGCTGTGTGCACAAAAAAGATAGACCTGCTAAGCGCACCGCCATCTTCAAGTGTAGATTTAAAATACATATACTGGTCGTATTTCAAGCCTATGCCACCTAAGATGATCAGATCAACTTCCGCTTGGAGCGCTATTCTAGCAAGTAGTTCGTTGTAAGGCTCACCAGAAACAGAAAATATAGGTAGTTTTTGCGACTCAACGAGTGAATTAAATAGATCTATCATAGGTATGTTTGTTCTGATCATATTGCTCGGGATAATACGCTTTGCCGGATTAACAACAGGCCCGGCTACTTCGATCATATTGTCTGTCAGCAAGGGTCCTCCGTCACGCGGCATACCGCTTCCATTAAATATCCTGCCCAGCAGATTAGAGGAAAACCCAACCTGCATAGGGTGACCTAAAAATTTTACCTCGTCCCCTGTTGAAACACCTCTAGAGCCCTGAAATGCCTGCAGGTAAACCATCTCCTTATCTAGTCTTATTACCTGGGCGAGTGAAGTGCCGTGCGATGTCGATACCTGCGCAAGCTCTTCATACGCGACCCCTTGAGCGCGTACGGCAATAACGTTTCCGACAATACTTAGTATTTTAGTGCATACTCTTTGCATAAGATTCTTCCTTTAAGAGACTCTCTATCTTCTCCTGCTGTTGTTTGAACTGCTGAGTGTCCCATGGGGCATAATTCCAATCTATAAATGCCTGTCGCAGGCTATAGAACAACTGACGGGCCTTTTGTTTATCCTTTATTAAAAACTCTCTGCTTAGTACAGTCTTCACTAAAAAAGAAAACACATATTCCTGTCGCTGTGTTGAGGTTGCTGAATCGACAGGGTCAAATCCGTTTTGCTGCATATATACAACATCGAGAAATTCCGACTTAAGGTAAACCTCAAAATCTTCTACTGATGTGCCCTCCTCGCCAACGACCTTCATCATCTGGTTAACCTGATCGCCTTGAAATAATATCTGCTTTGCGCTATCTACCAAATTCTGTTGTATCGCACCTGTATACTTAGACCAGCTCTCAAGAGGATCAACAGACGGAAATTTGCGAGCATCTGCCCTGTCACGAGAGAGGCCATGAAAGGCACCTACAACTTTAAGCGTCGCCTGCGTTACGGGCTCTTCAAAACTTCCTCCGGCAGGACTTACTGTTCCTCCTATCGTAAGGCTGCCTATACTGCCGTCGTGAAGCTTAACAATGCCAGCACGTTCATAAAACTGAGCTATACGCGATTCCAGGTACGCGGGATATGCCTCTTCCCCGGGGATCTCTTCTAAACGGCCCGATATTTCACGCATGGCTTGTGCCCATCGTGATGTAGAATCAGCGAGCAAAAGAACGTTTAATCCCATCTGCCTATAATATTCCGCGATAGTCGCTGCCGTGTAAACAGATGATTCGCGCGCAGCTACCGGCATAGAAGATGTATTGCATATAATAATCGTCCTATCCATCAGGACCTTGCCTGTCCGCGGATCTTTCAATTTCGGAAACTCTCTTAAGGTTTCAACAACCTCACCTGCACGTTCTCCACATGCCGCGATAACAACAATATCGATCTCCGCGTAACGACTTGTAAGTTGTTGCAATACTGTCTTTCCAGCACCAAAAGGCCCTGGTATGCAATACGTGCCACCCTTTGCCACCGGAAAAAATGTATCGATAATACGTATCCTGGTAGAGAGTGGTTCCTTAGGCGCGAGTTTTTCCGCATAAGCTGCTATGGGTATTTTTACAGGCCAATCAAATACCATACTAACGTTAACTGTCTCTCCGCTCTTGTTTCTAATTTTTGCGATTGTATGGTCTACAACATAATCGTCTTCCAGCGCTATGTCATCTATGACATATTCACCCATTATGTAAAAAGGTACCATTATATTGTGCTTAAATATCCCTTCATGCACATGTCCAAGTACGCTGCCGGCTATAACAGAGTCGCCTTTTTTCGCGTAAGGCTTGAACTTCCATTTTTTTGTCAGTGATATAGCGCCAAACTCTACCCCAATAGGCAAAAAGAACCCAAATTTTGAAGCCAACTCAGGAAGGGGGTTTTGCAGGCCGTCATATATCTGCGATAAAAGCCCCGGACCGAGCTGTACTGACAGCATATTACCTGAAAATTCGATTCTGTCTCCAACCTTTATAGACTTGGTTACCTCAAAAACCTGTAAAAACGCAATATCGCCTTCGATCTTAATAACCTCTGACTTTAACCTTTTGTCACCCCTTATAACATACCCCACCTCATTCTGGATAATGTTATTCTGAAATCGAACCTGTATCATATTACCATTGATGGCAATGATTTCGCCCTTATTCTTGGCCATATATTACCTCACAAACACTGTTAAATACCTTCATACCTTCATCCTTATTAAAGGCCGCAAAACGCTCTAATATCTGCAGCTTCAAAAAATATATAATCAATACGTTAAGATCAAAATAATGCCTTAGTTCAAGCTCGTCAAGGATGCCCCATTGTTTTCTTGCGAATTCTTTTTCCATTAAAAGAGGCGTCTCTTGCGCAAAAATAGACATCATGGAAACCGGCAACTTTTCGCCCGGGGCGTTCTGCGCAATCTGCCGTGCTTGGTTCAGGTCGTCCCGCAATGAAGAGTCGATTTTTCTCCACTGCGCTAGGGTGCAATTGAGACGCACAGGCGTTCTTGAGCTGTCTATGTCTGCCTTTTCTAACACCTGGAATTCTGGTAGGTCCATCCACTTACCACACTCTGATAAGAAATCTTTTGTAAGAATAGTCGGCTTCTCATCAAACTGCAGGAATGGTAAAGATGAGACAAGATAGTAATGGCTACTTCGCATTCTTCTCTTCTTGTTTAAGGCCCAGGTCAATATCCAAGGCATCTACAAGCTTTGGATTGAGATATCGCCTAAACCCCTCGGCTATCGCCTGGTCTGTAAAATCAAGATAGGAATCCTTGTCGCGCTCTCCTATGCGAAAACCTTTTTCTACAGCCTTGCTCTCCTTTAATAAAACTCTCTTCTGCGCCTCTTTTCTTAAGGCCGAGAACAATTTAGTCTCCAGGGCTTTCTTGTCTGAGGCACTGACCACTACCTCGATATCCATGATGCCTTCTTTAATGCAGTGCTCTACCGCCTGCAAAATAATGTCCTGAAGCACGGTAGGACTAAGCTCGTCCTGAACATTCGTCTTTACGACTCTCGCAAAGAATTCTGTAACCCTGCCACGCAGCGCAAGCAACGCATCTCTCGCTGCCTGCTTGAGCGCTTGTTCTGATGAGACCTTAAAAGCGCTTGCCTCGTCTTGAGCCCTGGCTATTGTCTCCTTAGCCTTGGACTGTGCTTCTTGTATTACCCCTTGAGCTTCTGCCTTCGCGTCAGCAACGATCTTTGCTGCCTCGCTTTCGGCTTGTTCAACCCCATCTTTCTTGATCTTATCTATAAGATTTTTTAATTCCATTGCCATAAGATACTCCGTTTGGTTTAACTATGTAACGTTATTGCGCATCTTTTGATTTTCTAGGAGCGTGAGCCATGTTTTACAAGAGCCTTTTTAGACTTGCACATTGGGCACCTCTGCTGTGTATAAGTCTTTATCTTGATCCTCTTAAGCGTCTCCGTGTGAATTTTACCAAAAAGATTGCTTTTCGTGCTTCGGTCGATCAAGGTTGCGACACCAATTATCTTCGGCTTATATGGCTTAATTGCGGAGATAACCTCTTTTACTGACCTGCCTGTTGTAATAACGTCCTCTGCTATAAGTATATGCTCCCCTTTTTCTATATTGAACCCTCTTCGAAGCTGCATCTTCTGATCTTTTCGCTCTGTAAAAACAGCTCTTACCCCAAGCGCACGCGCTAACTCATGCGCTACGATTATCCCTCCATAGGCAGGCCCAACAACGAGATCTATCTTTTCATATTTGAATTTTTCCGCCAATCTTTTGCAAAGCTCTTCCGCGTAAGCGGGATAGCGCAACAATAAGGCGCACTGTAAATATTGATCGCTATGCAAACCGCTGGACAATAAAAAATGACCTTTTAAAAGTGCGTTTGCCTTCTCAAGCATCTCTAAGATATCGATATTCTTCATTGGCCTCCTTTGCCTAGTTTCGATATAGGATAAACCTTCATCGCAATTTTGTCAAGAGTATATCGAATTATTGTTGGGGTTCTTTCTGGGGACAAACGTTGGTTGCATAGGATTCTTGCAAATACGATTGCGTCTTAGGTTTTTGCTATAAGGTATCGCGCAATATGTCATTTGCGGCACAAATAGGATTTTTTGCTTTTGTAATAGGCCTGCCCACTACAATATAGTCCGCACCATGCGATATAGCTAATTTAGGCGTCATAATGCGCTTTTGGTCCTGTGTATTTGAGGCAACCGTGCGTATCCCGGGAGTGACAATGGTAAACTTTGTACCACAGCCCCTTCGGATAGCTTTTATCTCATTGCCTGAGCACACTACTCCGTCTAAGCCGCTTGTTTTCGCTAGCATAGCAAGCCTCTCTGCTTGTAGTAATGGGCTTCTGTTAATGCCTATCAGAGATAATGCCTTCTTATCGATGCTCGTTAACACTGTAACAGCAATAATCATAGAGGCCTTTGTCTTTGCCCGTGCCGCATGCTGCATCATGGCCTTGCCACCTGTTGCATGGACATTGGTCATGAATACTCCCATTGAACACGCTTGCCTAACTGCCTGATAAACCGTATTGGGGATATCGTGAAATTTCAAATCTAAAAAAACCTTAGCGCACCTTTTTTGTACCATCTTCACCGCCTCTGGCCCCACCCTGGTAAAAAGCTGGCTGCCGATCTTAAATATCTTTACCGCTGGATAAAGCATATCAACAAGCCTAGTTGCCTTTCTTAGATTATCTACATCTAGCGCTACTATAAGTTTATTTTTCATGTCTTCAGTTTTCCCGTAAGTTCTCTCACGCTCTTTAACTTGTTTTGTTTTAAATAATGCTTGATCCCATCTATAATGTTTGGCATCGCCTGTGGGTTTACAAAATTAGCAGTACCTATCTGAATAGCGCTTGCGCCGCAGAGAAAAAATGCCAATGCGTCTTCCGTATTCATAATACCACCCATGCCGATAATGGGGATACTGATTGCCTGGTATGCCTGCCAGGTCATACATAATGCCACAGGTTTTATAGCCGGCCCACTTAAACCACCTGTTATATTGCCTAGCCGTGGCTTCTGTGTTCTCGTGTCAACATCCATACCGATAAGCGTGTTAATTAGCGATACAGCATCGGCCCCTGCCTCTTCTGCTGTTTTTGCAATCTCCGTAATATCGGTTACATTTGGTGAAAGCTTTACGATAATTGTTTTCCTTGTAGCCTTTCTTGTCGCTCGCACTATATCTGATGTCACTTTTATGTCCTGGGCAAACAAACGCGCCTTACCATGATGCTCAACATTCGGGCAGGAAATATTAACCTCTATTGCATCTACAGCCGGCAGGTCTAATCTTTTAGCTAATTCCGCGTACTCGTTCTTGCGCTTGCCCGCGATGCTTACGATAATCTTTGTTCCCGCATCCTTCAGATAGGCAAGTTTAGTATCAACAAAATCCTCTACGCCATCATTTTGCAGGCCTATAGAATTAAGCATACCTGCTGTTGACTCCCATATACGCGGTGGTATGTTACCACTGGAAGGTTTAAGCGTGATCGATTTAGTAATAATGGCACCTAAATCACTAGGTTGAACCAGATCCTTATATTCCTTTCCATAGCCAAATGTGCCTGATGCCGCCATAACCGGGTTATTAAGCTTTAAACGCCCTATCTTAATCGCTAGCCTGTTCACTTTTACTCCCATATGATATCCTCTAAATCAAAAATAGGCCCATCTTTGCATACTCGCTTATATCCGGCCTTTGTCTTTATAGCGCATCCTAGGCAAGCGCCTACGCCACATCCCATGCGCTCTTCAAAGGATCCTTGAGCCTGGATCGTATAATATTTAGCGATTGCAGCTACTGTTTTAAGCATCGCAGATGGTCCACACACATACAGTCCAACCTCAGGACTATATTCAGATATTGTAACTGTTTTCGCCCGCCTTGATAGCAATGCTGTAGCGTTCTTGCGCAGATCAAACTGTTCAATTACGCTTTCCAGAACAGCTGTAGCAAGGCCTTGTTCCCCCTCTGAACCATCCTCTGTCATCACAATAACCTTTGCGCCAATATCACGTAATTCCTTTTTACACATTACAAAATCTTTTGTCTTGGCGCCCAGAATAACCGTTATAGTCCTTTTTCGAAATCTTGCCAGGCTGTCTGCCAATCCTATCAAGGGGGCTATGCCCATGCCGCCTGCCATTAAAATAAAGTTGGACTGGCCTTTCGGCACCTTAAACCCGTTACCAAGAGGGCCGATAATGTCAAGATACGTCCCTTTAGAGCGCCTTGACATAAGTTGGGTCCCTTTTCCTTCGATCTTATATAACAGTTCTATAATATTCGAACTAGAGCCTATGCGATGTATACTAATAGGGCGCCTTAACAATGGGTCGCAATCACTGCCCGCCCTGATATGCAGGAACTGGCCTGGCCTAACTGGGACGTGAAGCTTACCCAGATTAAGAACCATTTTAAAATGCGCGCTTGCTATCTCCTTATTCAACAATATCTCTGCTTTTATCTGTTGCATCTTTCCTCGTTTTGTTTTCACTACTTATTTTTAATGTACGATTAAAACAAATCTGCCTGCGTAGATTAGGCCAAGGCCTTTTCCTCATTTTTAAAAATGTCTACTGTGCCAAATTCACCGTCATATCCGGGGCTAATTATAAGCTCTCCATTGCGTACTCTGACAATCGCCTGCGACAGTCTTTCTGAGAGGCATGAAGCCAAATCCGCTTCTGTTGCGTGGAGCAAAACCTCAAACTCAGTTCCGAAATGCTGGACTACCCGTTGATACTCTCCCTGTACACCTTTTGTCTGCACACCCTTCTTATGGGCTTCTGCTATTATCTCCTGCAAGGGTACCATTCTTTTAAACGGTGTGGCGTTCTTTGGCACAAATCCATCCGGCCTATCCGCTAAATCGTCTACTCTACTCATTACGCCAACTGTAAGTGGCCTGTTACATTTGGGACAAAGACCCTTATGCTTCTTTGTCTCTTCAGGCGAAAACTGTATGCCGCAATCTCTGTGTCCATCAAAATGGTATTTTCCCTCTTCCGGAAAAAATTCAACTGTGAAAAGCATATTCTTCTTGGTCTTGTGTCTTATCGCTCCTATTATGCTGTTGTAGCTCATCTCTGTATCAAAAACATTGACTTCGCGCCCAAGCTTTGCCGGAGAATGAGCATCTGAATTGGATAACAAGGTATACTTATCCAAAGCGCTTATGCGCCAATTCATGGCAGGGTCGGAACTTAAGCCTGTTTCCAACGCGTAAATATTTTTTGTTTCTTCTTCAAAACATTCTTCGATCGTGTCAAAACCTGACCTCGAACCAAAAAGGCTAAACCATGGTGTAAATATGTGTGCCGGTATAATCATGCAGTCTGGTGATATATCCAGACATAGCTTTACAATATCCTTTACATCGAACCCAAAGATAGGCCTGCCATCAGAGAGAATATTACCTCTCTTGCCCAATTCTTTACCTATCTTGCCTGCAACATCCAGATCAGGAGCAACAAGAATCGTATGTATTCGCCTACCGCGCCCATTCTTGCTATACATGTTGCTAACCTCAGCGGTTAAAATAAACTGCGCGGCATCATGTTCGTATAACCCGCTGGGCAGCTGCTTCAACGTGCCTCTTAGCTCTTTAAGCCACGCGGGATGAGTGAAATCACCGGTACCTACAAGATCTATACCTTTTAGCCTGGACCATTGCGCAATATGATCAAGATCCATCGCCTTACTTGTAGCGCGGCTATATTTTGTGTGAACATGAAAATCCGCTGTAAACTTCAAGTTTGCTCCCTGTAAGAATATACTAATTTTCCGCCTAAAATTGTATGCATAGATCTGCCTTTTAATTTTTTGTTGATAAATGGGGAGTTCTTTGATTTTGAAAGTATCTCTTGCTTGGCAAGAGCCCACTCCTGATTGGGATCTACGATCACGATATCCGCCTCATCGCCTTGCGCGATAGAACCTCTGTTCAAGCCCAGCACATTCGATGGATTCAACGTTACTAATTCTGCGATTCTCCTCCAGTCCATGATCCCAGTATGCAGCAACTCGGTAATAGTCACAGCTAATTCTGTTTCAAGGCCGATAATACCAAACGCGGCACGTTCAAACTCGATATCCTTTTCATTGTCTGTATGGGGAGCATGGTCTGAGGCTATAACGTCTATCGTACCATCTGCCAGGGCCTTTTTTATAGCGGCGGCATCTTCTGCTCCACGCAATGGCGGATTCATCTTCATATTAGTATCGAAATCAAGCACAGCTGTTTCAGTGAGCGCGAAATAATGAGGGCATGTCTCTGCTGTCACCAATATATGCTTTTTCTTAGCCTTTCTTATAATATCCACACTCTCCTTGCAACTCACATGGGCAATATGTATATGCGCACCTGCCTTTTCAGATAGAGAGATATCTCGTTCTATGCGCTTAAACTCTGAGGCCTTTGATATACCACGCAACCCCATGCGTGTAGAGGTTAATCCGCGGTTTACAGATCCTTCATCCGATAGGAACACGTCTTCACAGTGGCACATCACTACTATAGAATGTTTTTTTGCGTGTTGCATAGCCTGTAACAGAACTTTTTCATCATCGACTGAAGATCCATCATCTGTAATAACCGTCACCCCTTTAGCCTTTAATCCGGCTATATTAACTAATTCGTGGCCTTTTCTGCCTCTTGTAATCGCTCCCGCTATCAAGACCTGCGCCTTAGCTGTTTTGCTTATGGCCTTCTGTAGCACACTAACGGATTGAGGCGAATCGATACATGGTGTTGTGTTAGGCATCGCAAGTAATGATGTTACCCCACCTTTTAGCGCCGCGCCTGTAGCGCTAGCTATGGTCTCCTTATCTTCACGCCCTGGTTCACGCAGATGTACATGCATATCGACAAGTCCGGGCATTACTATACACCCTTGAGCATCGATGGTCTGTTGTGCCTTTGCGTTGATTGTTTTAGCAACATGCTTAATCTTATTTTTGACTATAAGTATATCGCAAACCCTATCTACGCTGTTCTTCGGGTCAACCACGCGTCCTTTTTTTATTAACATACTCATTGTTTGCGCCTTACTTGTGAGATCAGGAATAACACTGCCATTCGGATCGCTATGCCGTTTGTTACCTGCTCAAGTATAACTGAGTTTTTTCCATCCGCGACTGCGCTCGATATTTCTATACCGCGATTAATCGGACCGGGGTGCATAACTATTATATCTTTTTTTGCCTTTTTAAGCCTCTCCTCTGTAACAGCGAAATTCTTAAAATATTCTAATTGTCTTGGAAACGCCGCGCCTGTATCCCGTTCAAATTGCATGCGCAATACATTAACCGCATCCGCTCTTGATAGAGCACTGTCTATGCTATGGGTAACGCTGACGCCCATCTTTTCAACCTCCGGAGGAATGAGAAGTTCCGGTGCGCAGACAGTTACCTTCGCGCCAAGTTTAGTCAATCCCCATATATTGGAGCGGGCTACACGAGAATGCGCGATATCTCCTACTATGCTTACCTTAAGCCCTTTTATCTTACCGAGTTTTTGTTTTAACGTAAAGATATCCAACAATGCCTGCGTCGGGTGTTCATGCCACCCGTCCCCCGCGTTTACTACACTTATCCCTACGTGGCGGGCAAGCATAGCTGCCGCGCCTGAGGCATTATGCCTGACAACTATTACATCGGCCTTCAATGCCTGTATGCTTAACCCTGTATCGATTAATGTCTCGCCTTTTTTAACGCTCGATGTCTCCGTAGCTATGTTGATCACATCCGCGGACAAACGCTTCGCCGCTATCTCAAAAGAGACTCTTGTGCGCGTAGACGGCTCGTAAAAAAGGTTAACGACTGTCTTGCCGCGTAAAGCAGGCACCTTCTTTATGCCTCTGGTAGAGACCTCCTTAAAAGACTCTGCCGTAGAGAGAACGAGCTCTATCTGTTCTCTGCTTAGATTCTCAAGTCCTAAAAGGTCTTTCTGCCCCCATTTCGTCATAACGCATGCCCCTTATCCTTGCACTAAAACCTGATCTTGTTTATCGATCTCGTTAAGCTTCACAACGACTGTCTCTTTCTTTGAAGTCGGTATATTCTTCCCCACATAGTCTGCGCGTATCGGAAGCTCCCTATGCCCTCTGTCTACAAGCACTGCCAGTTGTATAGATTGCGGCCTGCCAAAATCGATAAAAGCATCAAGCGCTGCCCTTATAGTCCTGCCCGTATACAATACATCATCGACCAGAATAATATTTGTTTCATTCACATCAAAAGGAATGTTTGTTTCGTGAACAACCGGCTGTGAATCCGCGATCATCAAATCATCTCTGTAAAGCGTAATATCCAGAAGTCCTAAAGGCAGCTTCGCACCCTTTAACTTTTCGATAATAGCAACTAGCCTATTTGCCAGATATTCGCCTCGTGTACGTATCCCCACAATAGCGATCTCATTGGTCTCTGCATTATGTTCTATTATCTCATGCGCGATACGTGTAAGTGCGTTCTCTATCGACTGTCTATCCATAATCTCTTTAATATTTTCTAGCGGCATTGCGTTCCTTTAATTGCGCTGCACTCACCCCGATACCACGCGCTTCGCTATAAGTTTAGTCATATCGCTTTGGTGCAGGGTTTTAGCCGAAGGCTAATCCGCCTGCGGCGGAAATTCGCGCATACAACTTACATCACTAACGCTATGCAGCATCTGTAAGCTGTGCGCTCATTAAAATACCCACACGTATTGTGCGGGTTCTATGTTTATATGGTCTCTCCATATGGTCTCCCTTTTTGGCCTCTCTGAACCAGATTAAAAGGTTATTATTATGTATAATTGTATCATTTTTAGGTTAGTTGTGTCAAGGTATTTTTAAATAGGTATTATAGCACATTGAAAATGTTACATTTTTAAATTGGCAATATGTTACATTATCATTTTGGGATCACAACTGATTAACCAGCTTGTCCATAAACTCTTTAGTAGCTTCTGCTAACCGGCAATAATAGCTTACCGGTGCTTCTTTGTCACCAGTTTCTAAATATGCGCGTGCTGGACAATGATAACAATACTCCTTGATTTGGCAACTATGGCACTTACTATTAGTTGCTGGTTTTTCTTCTAAAATTTGTAAAAATTTATCAAACCCTTTTTTAAAAGGCTCTCTTTTTAAATCAGTTGAAAAATCCTTGCTTAAATGGCAAAATTGTGAAACCCCTTGAGGATTTATGTAAAACTGTCTCTGCCAACTATTACAATGGTAAAGGCCTGCGGGGTTAAACCATTTACTCTGCTCTTTTGCCTGTTTAATTCGTTGGGCAAACATATCCTTATCTTTTCCTTCGATCTCTTTTATATCCTCAGGCTCAAGCCGGTGCAAGAGAGGTTCTTGTTCTCCTTTAAGCCCTGGAAATATAAAAGAATCATACTTAAACTTTCCCTTGCCCAAGAGCTTTTCGGTAAATCTCTTTATCTTCAATATCTCGTGCTTGTTCTCTTTTAATCCGTTGCACTTTAAAACCAAAGGAAGCTCGTTATCTTTAAGTTTATGAATATTTTTCATAGCCTTATCAAAGCTCCTCTTTATCCCTGTGATCCTTTCATAGTTTTTCTTATCCAGGCTATTCAAGGTAATCTCAATATTCAAAGGCGGGTTTTTTTCTAAAAAAACAATCATCTTGTCATTGAGATTATGGGCGTTAGTAAAAAGATTGATTAAAAACCCTTTTTTTCGCACATAATCATAGATCCTGATAAAATCTTTATGAAGAACCGGATCACCGCCTGTAAAAGTGATCTCCAAACACCCTTCTTTTTTTACTTGGCCTAAAATATCCTTCCAAAAATCAAACCCTAACTCTGTCTTGGGCTCATCTCTGCAATAGCAATGGATGCAATCGTATCCACATTGGTAGGTAAGCTCTATCTGGCCATACAAGGGCTTTCTTGTCTTTGCAGACTGCCTCTTTTGAAAAAAATCGCAATACTCTTTTTCTTTCATGGCAGATCAATACTATTTTTCATGGTAAGTTTATTTTATATTTTAAGAGCCTTGAGCCTGTATTTTTCAGCTTGCAAGACAGCCATTTCTTTATCATACTGGTTGCATTTATCCATGGTGCCTTCTTCTGCAAACATCCTAGCTGGGCAACTGTTACAAAAATTAGCTAAATAGCATCTTTTGCAAACATAGTCACTCTTTTCTAACTTATCAACATATTTTTTCAATCTATCCCAGGTTCTATTTAGACCTAAATCTAAAATACTGTAGGCCGGTCGATTGATTTCGGGACAGAGCTTCAGTTCCCCATAAGGATTAATACTCGCTTCGGTTTTACCAGCTCCACAGCGGAAAAATACTTCTTTACCTGGCGGACCTTGTGACAAAATCTTCTGCCGCGGCCTTTGTTGTCTGTTTTTCTCCAGACTCTCCGCTACCTTCATCGCATCTTGAGGTGAAAGCCGGTATTCCAGGGGGCTTTTAGATCCATCTGTTTTCGCGTTCAATGTAGGTGAATATTTAAACATGCACCCCCAATCCTGCGCCATTGCTTTTATTCTTTTTATCTGCTTCTTGTTCTGTTTCATCAAGGTAAACTTTACCATAACGTCAACGCCTCTTTTTCTAAGAAGCTGAACAGCTGTTTTTACTTTCGCAAAGCTTCCTTTTTTCCGCGTAATAGGCTCAAAAGTATCTTTATCTGCCCCTAGAAAGGAGATGTCTACCTTGTTCATGTTAGTACCTAATGAAGCTATTTTGTCAGCTGTCCTGCTATTTATAAGATAGCCATTGGTAAGAATAGTTATGCAAAAACCTAAGGATTTGGCATAGTCTAATATCTCAAATATATCTTTTCTTATTAAAGGCTCACCGCCGGTAAAACCGATATGGAAAGAACCTGACTTTTGTAACTGATTTAGGACTTCTTTAACCTGGGCAGTATTTAATTCTCTCTTTTTTTCTTCTACTACATTATAACAATGGATACAGCTAAAATTACAGGCATAGGTGAGCTCAAATAAGATCCTTAGGGGAAATTGCCTCTTATCAGCTAATTGGTACAAGCCTGTGTAAAAATCATCAGAGGTTTTGTTTTTAATAGTCACGCTTTACCTGTTACGAAGTCTTTTATTTATAGTTGCTCTCTTTTTAAAATACTCACTGCATCTATTAAAACTACCTGTTTCAATATAGCTTCTTCCTGCGCACCATCCGCAATATGGGAGAAGGTTACAATCCCTACAAATAAAATCACCTTCTGAAACCCGCTTCTCTATTTTATCTATCTCTTTTTTCATTTTTTCCCAGCAGGCTACTGCTCCATCTTTCAATATGTCACATTTAGGATAATCTATTTCTAAACAAAAATTCATCTTCCCATAAGGGTTTATAGAAAAAGAAGCCATTCCTACTCCGCAGGTAAAAACCTTATCCCTTCTTCTTTTAGTCCTGCTTCTCTTTCTCTTTTTACCGTTCTTGCAAGGCGCGAACATTTCCGGATAGACCTGTTTTCTTATATCATACAAAGTCTCTGCATCTAAAGAAAACTTATCAACCCATGCAGAGTAGCCATCCCTGCAGGGTAAAATCTCACCATCTATGAGGTAAGGTATATTTTTCTCTCTGGCAAATTTACTGATATCTACTATTTCATCTCTGTTAAGGCAAGTACCGCTTGATTTTATTTTAACCTGCATGCCTCTTTCCAAGAGTAAATCTATAGCCTTTCGCACCTTTTCACAGCTTCCCCTTACCCCGCTCAAACCTGTAAAAGTATCAGGATCCAAAGAGTTAAGAGTAATATCTATTTTGTCTACATTCACTTTCTTTAGCTTATCAGCTGTTTTAGCATCAATCAGATAACCATTGGTAAGCAACGCAATATAAAGCCCTTTTCTATTGGCATACTCTAATATCTCAAATATATCTTTTCTTACCATGGGCTCGCCGCCTGTAAAACCTATCTGGTACACTCCCATATCCACAAGCTCATCTAAGACCTTTTTAACCCCGCTGGTGTTTAGTTCTTTCTTCTTATTTTGCCCTTGATCTCCAAGATAACAATGCGGGCATTTAAAATTACAAAGATAGGTAAGCTCATACATTACAGAAAATGGCATCCGCTTTCTGATCTTTTTCTTCTGGATATTTGCAAATAAAGCTTTTTCTTCTTTTTTTGTGGCTTGCTTCATTCTTTGATCCTGCGGATATAGTTTATAATTTTTTTATCATTCTTAAAGCCGAATTTGTAACAGGGCACACTCAGGATAAGATCCATAATAAAATTAAATTCCTTTTTTAACCCTTCCTTGTCCCAAAAAGGCAGAAAGAGACTCTGAAAAAAAAGGTTAAAGAATTCTCGGGGCAATACTTTCTCTGCCTTGTTTTTCTTGCTGTGGCAGATAAAAAAAAGCTTACCAATTTCTGCCCGCTTAATAGGATCCTTAAGATAATCTGAAAAATCACCATGCCAGGGAGTACTGTAAAGGTAGAATTTACCCTTTTCTTTGCGAATTATAATCCGGTCGTCATTTAAGATTTGTGCGTCTTTAGCATGTTTATGCCAAATCCTTGAAGTAGTAGTCTTTCCCGCCTGGGATATACCGGCAAAAAGATATCCCTTGTCTTTTTTTTGCCTATCTTTTATAGCAGCACTATGGACCACTAATCCATCTCCTTTGTTAGCAAGGTAATATATTAAAAAGATCTGTAAAAAACCGACAAATAGCTCTGCTAATTTCCATTGGTTATCTTGATTAACTATGAAAATATCTATTCTTTGGAATTTGTTATCGAAAAAAACCTGAAAATTACCAGAAGTTCCACCTTCAATTAAAAAACGCTCTTTATGTCTGGATATCCGCCAATCTATGTCTTTGCCTAAATACTGCTCTTTTTGTTCTCTTTGCTTGCCAGCCCCTTCTCCATCTTTCTGAAACAACTCTTGTTCTCGCCTTCCACTAGACAAATCTGGCTTGCTCGATTTGGGTTGTTCCCGCTCTGTCTGAAAAAGTATCTTAGAATTATAATCAATATAGTTATCTCTTACCTTTAAATTAAATTCAAAGTCAAATTTTTTGGGTGTTTTTTTAAGAACAAAATTCTGGTAGCGCCAATCGGATCTTCTATCAAGATTCGGGAGATTCTGGCTTGTGACTCTTATTATTAAACCCGCTATTTGCAGGTAGGTGAAATGTTTCATCTTTATTTTATCGCTTCTATAGACTTCAAATCCTTCGCTAGGTCGTTCATTTGCTTAGTAAGAGTTTTGTCATCAACCTCATAAATACTCAACAGCTCTTCCTTGATTTTATCTATGCTTTTTTTGCCGTTAATACGGTCCCAAAAATCAGCTGCGGTTTGATTTAGAGTGTAGATATAGTTTAAATCTTTGGATGATTTAGATAAAGGAAGAAGTATCACCTCATCTTCGATCTTCCTGGTTACTACTTTATCGGTTTTTTTTAGTATCTTCTTGCTATCCATTTAATTCCCTCCTGTTCTTTTTGCTGAACGCCTCCTCCCTTGCAAACAAAGGGAGGACATCTGTTTTTGAATTTTTAAACTTTTTCACGTTTTTTATTATGTAGCTAAAAAACAAGTTCAGATAACTGCTGATAATACCTTTATTATAATCTAATCCTATTATTTTCGCTATATTTTTCATTCGCTTAAAAGAAGCTGCCTCAATCTCAACAAAATAACCCATAAAAGGAAGCCTATCGATTAAAACAAGGCCCTGATCAAGCTTGAAAGTATGGCGAGATTTTTCTATTTTTCTAAACTCTCTAAAGCCACATAACTTAAATATCTCAATAAGTGCGCGAGTATCTTCAACCTTTGTTTGGATCTCCTGCCGTACCTTTACTCTTTTTTTTGTAGGCATAAACTTTTTAATAGTAATCAAGCCCTCTTTGCCAATCCTTCTAATTCTTACTGCCTGATTATTAAGTGTTAAATAAATATCGGTCTCTTTTTTTCTTCCAAGATCCTGAGCGCCTAATTGTCTTAATCTGTGCGTTATATCTTTTTTCTTATCAAGCTTAAACTTTATCTCATATTCCATTTTCAAGTTTTCGTGTTTTTATCTTTTATTTTTACCTACTACCTCATCTGTCATCTTGCAAAAATGCTCTATCGGTTCTTCTAGACTGTCCTTCTCAAGAAGCGCTCTTGCCGGACACCACTTGCAGAGCATCCTATATCTGCAGCTGCGGCAGATACTGTTGGTTTTAAACTTCATTGAATGCACTTCTTTGTTAAGCCTGTCAAACCCTTTTTGCACAGTCGCGCCCTTTTCAAGCAGGTTATAAGACGGTTCTCTGAGGCAAGTACACAGAAACATCTTGCCTTCCGGAGAAATCCAAAAAGAATGTCCGCCTACAGCACAGCTGAAAAGCTTATCAAAGGGCTCAGTTATCATGTCCTCTAATTGTAATTTCTTGCCTGGCAGCCTGACCTCTTCTTCTTCGTAGTAGCCATATTTTCCATTCACCCTTACCGCTTCCTTGGGCTCAAGCCTTAAATTGCAAGGGGCGGTATCATGATTCAACCTTGCAAAAAGCATGGTAGAAGGCCGAAACTGCCTACCTAATCTTTCCACCAAGGATTTTATTTTATCTATTTCACCTATATTAAACTTGGTAACTTGAGTCTTTATCCTGACCTCTATATTATTGGTGATCAGCTTTTTTATGCTATCTATCTGTTTTTCAAAAAGATATGCTCTGGTTATCTTATAATAGGTTCTCGGGGTTACCGCATTAAGCGTAGTCTCTATATTAAAAGGGGGGTGTTTTTTAAATAGCTCTAACATCTTTTTATCCATGCAAGTTAAGGAAGAAAAAACATTTATAATAAAACCGAGCTTTTTCGCGTAGAGATAAATCTCCGGGAAGTCTTTTCGCGTAAGAGGGTCACCCCCTGTAAAACAGAGCCATACGGTTTTTGCTTGTTTGCACTTATCTAATGCCTGCTTGACATGTTCGGTAGAGAGTTCTCTTCTTTTATGCTCTAGAGAGTTATAACAATCTGTATAGCAGTGGTTACAATGCAGAGGACAGTTGTAGGTCAACTCTATCTGACCTACAATAGGCTTGTAGCCGGCTTTTTCGTGAAGTTGCCAGGAAAAATCTTTATATTCTTTTGTCTTAATCTGTTTGCTTTTTGTCTTTATTTTAGAGATTCATAAATATACGGTATTATTGAAAACCCATCGTTGCGAGGATTGATTCCGGTGAAGCTCCCTACAAGGTAACATCATTTCTGTGCTGCAGGAAAACGGTTTTAAAAAATTCACCAATTTCCAAATTTTCTGGTCAACAAAAAGAAGGACTAAGAGGATCCACTAAAGGGACCGCCGCCGTTACACGCCGCGAAGTCACATTGCGCGCCAGCTCCGTAGCTCTTACCTCCAGCGTCACAGCACGCCAATACCGCCTGTTCAGGGTTTAGCTTTACTCTTGTTATCTCCATACAATGGAATAATTTCTTTTTCTTCTGCTTTTTATTTGGCTTCATTTTTATACCTCACTTTTAATCTTAAATTAACACGTTTGCACTATTCTGTCAAATAGTTTGCAGTATTTTCCACTTTCAATATATGGATTGCCGCAAGTCCGTTGGGGTAATAAATGGTTTTAATGAGGATTGCATCAGGATGTTTTTGCTTAAAAAAATCGTAGTTATGCCTAAGCATGCCATCCCAATAGTCCCGCGAGTGAGACTCAGGAGCCCAAAGTACATAAAATTTATCCTTTTCGCTTTTGTGACTGTATAAATCATAATATCTATTTATCTTTCCTGCACTCAACAGGTAATACTTAAGATAAACATCCACCGTCATTCTGGTGTCGGCCATTATATCGTAATCCTTAATATCGGAAATCCGACTTAAATATTCGCTTGCTTCTTTACAGCCATAACTGTTACTGCGGCATTCCTCAAAGTGAAAAGGCGCAGAATAATAATAACGCGCCCATTGCGTAATTTCACCAGCAACTAACCCCAAACAAAGTGTTATCCCGACAGCTGATAAGCATCTTCTCTGAGCAGGCCTTTTAAGGAAAGCTGCCCTGTTAAATATTTCAGCAATCAGCCTGGCAATTAAAATAATTGAAGGAGGTAAAATAATCAAGATATACCTAGGCTGAAAGAAACAAACTCCTGCCATTGCTCCAAAAAAACCTAAAAATAACCATGCTAAAAGAATCTTATCTGAGGTTTTTCGTCGGCAAAAAGAAATAATCAAGGCAGCTACGAAAAAAAGGGAAACTAAAGGGTAGACTAGTAAAGGGGCTTCTAGGGCTTTGCCATAAAGAAGTGACGAACCGCTAAAATTAAAAAATAAAACCTTAAACGCAAGGCCGGCATTATTACTAAAATTACTAAAAATATTAAGAAGAAGATTTCCTTCAAAAATATTTTTTTGATACACGCGGAAAAAACCTTCCCAAAATTTATTCCCCTTCGCAATAAGAGAACAGGTAAAAGGCAGCAAGAAAATAACAAAAGTCAGCGCATACGCTAAAAGGACGCCTGTATTTTTTCGCCAATCTGTATCCTTCTTCACGAGTATTAAGATTACAAAGAAAATAGGGACAAAAAGTAATGCAGCCTGATAGTGCCTTAGTGATTCTTTCAGCAAAAAACAGGAAAGCAAAAACCATAATCCCGCCCATATTCTTTTTTTCTCCTTTATTGCCTTATATAAAATTAAAAAAATTAAACAACCGAAAAAAGGAACCCAGATTACCCTACCCATAATTCTGCTGTGAATTATATGCCAGGGCAGAAAACATAACAGGAGCGAGGATATTATCGCTGTTCTTCGCCCGTACATCTGTTTCGCTAATATATATACTAAAAGAACTGTCGCTGCCCCGATAACCACCGGCTGCAAACGCACATAAAGCATAAATTCATTCAGACTGGGCACGCCTGAACTGCTTATAGAGCCGATCAAAAAAAGTTTTAATGAATAAGGAATAAAAGGGAAAGAAATTACAGGTATCCCTGCAATTTTATTAAAAAATTCCGGGTTATATAATAAGGCCCGCGCCCAATGCGCTTCATCGTGATTAATAGGAAGTAAATCTATATTATAAATCCTGATGAAAAACGCCACAGCAAAAATAAAAATCGGGTATAAAATGTTGAATAATTTATTGGGTTTTTCCTGCATTTTATATTCTAAATCGGAGGCTTTCGCATTTTGCGACAGCCTCACAATCACCTTGATATTTTTACCTGTTAAAGCGCTTAGCGCTAAATTTTTTAGCTCGATTACATAGCGGTTGTGTCTGGCAAGTTTATTTTTAGCCTCTACCGTTGCTTTCTATAACATTCTTGCGGCTCCACCCTTAAACCTATTGGGTGCATTTTAGCCATTCATTCATCGGTTACTTACGCTCCTGGCTCATATTACAATTTTACGGGATATCGATAGTTATGTCTCCTTTTTGATTGAAAAAATAGACTGAATCAGCCATATCCATGGTAGACGATCTATGAGAAATAACTATCATGGTAGTGTCTTTAAAATTTTCCTTTATATTCCGCGCTATCTGTTCTTCGCTTAGACAATCGATTGAGGAAAATGCTTCATCAATAATCAGAATCTTTGGCTTTTTTATCAAGGCTCTGGCCAAAGCAATCTTCTGCTTCTGCCCTTCAGAAATCTTGCAGGCATTTTCACCAATAATCGTCTCGTACTCCTTGGCCATTCTCTGCGCAAATTCATCCACTCCGCAAAGCCGAGATACCCACATCAACTCCTCTTTTGATACGTCCTTTTTTGCGTATCTTATATTATTCTCTATAGTGTCGTTTAGCAAAAACGGCTCCTGTAAAGCCACTCCAATCTGCCCTTTTAAAGAACAAAGGCTCATCTCCTTTATCTTATGCCCATCAATTATCACGCTTCCATTCCAGGGGTCATATAACCTTAAGACAAGGTTTAATAGCGTTGTCTTGCCACATCCTGAGGGCCCAACAAGAGCAATATGGCTTCCCCCTTCTATGACAAAGCTGATCTTGTCCAATATCGGCTTATCTAGATAATAACCAAAACTTACACTGTCAAATGCAATCTCTCCTTTATGGAATCTCACCTCTTTAACAGGGCCTGCTTCTTTAGCCATTCTCTTTTCATCAAGGATCTCCGCTACCCTCTGGCAGGATACTAGGCCCAGAGCTATTGTCCGGAAGAAATGAGCGAAACTATGCTGCAAGCCCATTAACTGGCCCAGATAGACCATAATAGCGACAAGACTGCCTAAGGACATCTGCCCCTTTATGACTTGGTAGCCCCCATAAAAAGTAATCACTCCAAGGAGCATTCTGTTTGTCGCGCTGGAAGCAAATCTGCTAAATATCTCCAGCTTGATATTCTTTCTCCGTATCCTGATATTGGCAATCAGCATCTTTAAATATTTCCTTACACTGGAGGCCTCTTTACCAAAGGCTTTAATCAGTTGGATGTGCGAAAAGGTCTCCTGCAGGTTTTTAAAGATACCTTCATAATGCTCAATCAGGCTCTTCCAGACTTTACGCATCTTTCTTGTAAAATAATAGATCGGCAAATATAAAAATGGGGTAAGGATAAGAGAGAGTGCGGCCATTTTCCAATTGAGATAGAAAACAACAGCCAGAGTAAAAAAAAGTTTTGGAAAAATAGCTAATGCTTCGGGGAGCGTTGTAGTTATAAAATCAGTGACCCTGTCTATATCATAATTCACCCTATAAAGATGCTCGCCGCTTGATTTATTGGTAAAATAGCTGAAAGGAAGATCCTGCAGGCGTTTAAAGACCTTTTTATTTAAATCAAAATTTACTTTATACCCTATATATTTATCTAAGAATTGACGTAAACCGCCTATGATACCGCTTAAGATAAATACCCCTACTCCCAAAGATACAAAGATTGTAAAGGCTCTCAAGTCCTCGCTGACAATGCCTTTATCAATAACCAATTTGCTAAGATAAGGAATAACCAGGCCTAATACCGCTCCCGCAATACTTAAGAAGAGTATTGCCAGCCACCTCCTGCGGTAGGGCAGGAGCAACTTAAGGAACCTGAAAAACAGTTTAGTCTGAGTTTTAATTTTTTTATTCATATACTCGTATTAACTGCTTGCTGTACCGCTATCTGCATAATATCTTGTATATCTCCAATTTCTATTAAAACATACCCAAGCGCTAGTTTCATGGTAAAAAAGAGGACTCTCAAAAGCAGAACCTTTGTAATCAGGATGCGAACCAACAGACGTTAACACCGCTTGCTCAGGGTTGAGTTTTGTCCTGGTGATCTTTGGCTTGAAGGTTCATTGTGTATGCATCAGAGTATCTCCTTTTTCTTATAAGCCCCTCTATGGTCTTTATCTTTCTCGTCAGCTGATATCCAACCGGCTTTGCAGGCCTTGTCCTTGTGTATCTGCTTTTGATATGGCTGTATTGTTGTAACATGTAATTTATTATACCATTAAGTAAAGTCATTTTGATTATATTATGTATTGCCTGCAAGCTGAATCTACAACGTTTCGTACCTCGTCAAAGGCCAATTCTTTCTCTTTTTCAAAAGAATCCAGCAGTATTCTTAACCAGCAATGCCGGCAGTTATTATTGCACCTGTAAGTAAGGTCGAGCTTGCCCTCTAACGGCAATCTGAGGTGACTATTATCTTGTTTAATCTGTAAATAGCTCACTGGTCTCCTTATGCCTGTCTATTAACTTATTTTCCACGCCTAGATGCCTAAACCATAATTTAACATAAATATACAAAATTGCCCCTGTTTTTTTATCGATTTTTATGTAACCTGCATCATGCCCATTTAATGTGGCTTTTACAAAGTAAAAGTCTTCTGCTTCAATCGCTTGTTCTACTCTTATGTCGCATCCTTTAAAAATGCGTCTCGCCAATTTACCATAGAGGTTAAAATCCTGCACCCAGAGAATGGCTTTCTTAATTATTCTTCTCAAAACAATATTAATATGCAAAAACATGGGCATACGTACGTATACACACCTTCTTCTTACAGGTAGCAATTTACCGCCTCTCTGTATTGCGATTGACACTCCGATTACATTTTCTACGCTTATCGGCTCATCTCGTCCTGTGCTGTTATCCCCTTTTGTAACAACCATGTCTCCGCGCAACTCCACAACGCGGTGCATAATGTTGGCACCACATGCATTCCTATAAGAAATAACATCTCCAGCATTAAATTGCGTTTTCTTTAACAACACTAAGTCGCCATCCAAAATCGAGGGATACATGCTCCAACCCCAGGTATAGACAAGCGATGCCTTGTCTTTGTGAGCTGCCGTCTCCTGAGCCATCTTCCTCGTACTCTCTAAGGGCTTGTCTTTTATAAACAGCTTGGTAATGCCCGTGAAAAGAATATAGAATAGCCTGAATCGGTAACACTGTTCTGCCTTTTTGCTATACTGTTCTAACCCATAATACTTTACGAACTGCTCTTGAGGGATATCAACTATGTAGCGAACGGGCTCTAAAAAAGTATCATACAGTAAAAAATGGCTCTTTAGATATAGGGTTTTAGATTTTTTTGCGATATGCGGCAAAAAGGTGTTGTTTCTAATAAAACGCCTGGCAACCATTCGTTTAGACCGTGAAACCTTAAGCTTGTTAAGCACGTGCACAGGAATGCTTTTCGCTGACAAAAGTCGTACCTGATCAAGAAGAAAGAATAATGCCGAATGAAGCTCATATCGATTGCTTTGTTCTAAACAATAATCCCAATCAAAACTATTTACATATTTATCCAGTAACAATGCACTATCATAAGCATTTTTAAGACATAGCGCTTTTCCGAATCTGCGTGCGTGAAGAACTAAGCTAAACAGTGTGTCTTCAGGCGAAAGCACTCTTATAAACTTGTCTCCTGCCTTGATTTGCCTTGTCCTATCCCAAATCTCTGGCAAGACAACACGATTTTTTCTTTTAAAATCAAGCATCCAGTGCAATTCCATTGGAACCCCTGATCCTACTTCTGCTTTATAGAAAGCAATGTGAATCTGCTGCTCCCTCCAGTATTGCTCCTTACACTCGCGAAGCTCTTTTTTGTAACCTAAATCTCTAAAAATAGCCTCTGCTTGTTGTATATTTTTTTCTTGAATCAAAAGATCTATATCAACCATTGGCCTAACTGGATACTGAACATATAAGTCTTCTATAAGCGCTATGCCCTTAATCGGCAAGACTACAATCTGAGCCCTCTCAAAAGCTGTTAATATGCGCCGAAACTCCTGCCAAAACCGCTGGCATTGCACCAAGCTACAATAATAACTATTTTTCAATAACTTGTATGTCTCCTGCGGAACCAGTTGATCAAAGTTTTTTAAAACCAGATAAGCAAACGGCGCTAATTCATGGTATGCTATAAGGTCTTTTAGCGCAGTCCAGTCAATAGTCTTTGCGCGCAGCAAGTTGTCTATGTCGCTTTTAATACCTGCTGCGTAGCGCGCAATAGATAAGGCTACATCAGCTTTCGTTTCGTACATATTTCAATATCCATAATCCGTTGATTTCTGCTTTTGATTCCTGCTGGAAATGGTCATCCAGCCAGGCTTTTGCTGACTGCGAATTTTCATCTAATTCTCCACTTCTTCCCCAGTCCGAAGAAAGCACCCATAAGTTTTCGAATTCCAAATTATTGATCTTGTGCAATGGAATATAATACCTGCTTTCGTGATGCGGCCTTTGCCAGCTCGTTTCTATAATATCCGGATCGAAAAAATAATAACTGGTGTATGATTTGTTTAACCCGTAATAATACGCGGGCACAATAACTGACGGATTTGTAACCGCTATGATATCATATTCAGAAACATGGCTTCGTATAAACTCTACTATGGGGCGTATAGGTTTCTTTATATAGGTACCAATATGATGATTATCCTGTTCAAAAATTTGGTCATTGAAATACCTGCAGCCAGAAACAGTAAGAACGGAAACCAATATACACAGTAATAATATTCTAGGTACCTTTCGCAGCGAACTTATTCCGAAAGCTGTTACCAGATAAAGATAGGGGCTAAACATAAGAAACCCTCTATCCAGATACACAGAAAATGATACACGGGAAAAAATAAAAGCTGCAAACACAGGCACGAATAACAAAATAGAACAGAACATAAAACTATCTTTAAGTGTCTTGCTTTTTTGTAATCCTATTATAGCAAGCACAAAAGAGGCCACTACTAAAATATTCGAGAATAAATAAAGAAAAGAGGTTCCATTGTATCCCAACATAAAATTTTCAAAAGTAATAAGCAGTGATTCCCATTGCGGTCTTGGTATCCAAAACCCCTGATTGATATAAAAAAACTTTCTAAAAAACCTTGGCAGATACAGGCTAAAACTTATGCAGACAGCTAACATGCTCAATATTATTTTGCCATTTATCTGCTTTCTTTTAAAGAACGCCAACCAGACAGCCTGTGCAATGAATAAAAAAATATAAAAATAGTTTGTATAGAGCCCGAGTAAAGAGGCCGCAACATAAAACAGCCATAGCCGTATTTTGCTTTCTTTAAAGGCCTCTACCAACAAAAGGGATGATAAGGTGCCGAAAAATAACACCATACTGTAGTCACGTGCTTCCTGAGCATACCATAAGTGAAACGGCGACAACCCCATTAGCAATGCCGCTAACAGGCCTGTTCGTTTACTAAAAAGCCTGGCACCTAGTAAAAAAATTAAAATTGTAGATGAAAAATTGAACACCAGTGAAGGGAAGCGCAAAGAAATTTCGGAAATGCCAAAAATCTTTATCCAAAAATGAAGCAATACCCAATAAAGCGGTGCGTTCCAAGTCCACCATGGGCATCTGGCATAGTTAATAGTGGCTATTTCATCATACCAAAAATCATGATACCCTAAACGGTATAAGCGGATTAAAAAGAAAAAACAAAAAAACATTATTATTAACGTATTTTTTGCTTGCTTCGTCTTTAGGAATTCTCTAAGAATTTTCATTGGCAGTGCTTGTTTATGCTAAAAATATATACGCAAACCTCCCTGGCAGCTTAAGCCTACTTTCTAAGCAATGCCTAAAATGCAGGATTAAGAAGATTCTGGCACACTTGCAATATCTCGATTTGAGCGACTAGCGCAGACACCGCGCTTGGATACGCGTATAAAATCTATTATGTGGCGCGCTTCCTGGCTTGTCGCGATCTCCTCTAGCTTGTTCAAGGCTTGACTCTGATTAAGATCCGCGTGATACAAAAACCTGAAAGCTTCTTTTATCTCTTTCCGTGCTTGTATGGTGATTCCCGCTCTCCTGAGGCCTATAGTATTGTATGCTGTTACTATGTTATCGTTTCCTGTTGACATAAAGGGAGGGAAGTCCTTGTTAAGCCTGACCCCGCCACCTACCATCGACAGTGTGCCTATGCGTACAAACTGGTGTATCAAGCACCCCCCGGAGATAAAGGCCTTGTCCTCTACTTCTACATGCCCCCCGAGCAAGGCGTTGTTACAGATTATAACATTGTTGCCGATGATACAATTATGCGCGATGTGCGATAGGCACATAAAATAATTATTATCACCTATCTTCGTAGATGAATCTTTTGTTGTCCCGCGATGTACGGTAACGTGTTCTCTGAAAATATTATTATCTCCTATTGTCAAATAGCTCTTTGCTCCCTTATAAGCTAAATCCTGCGGCTCATCTCCGAGGCATACACCCATATGAAGCTTGCAATCGTTTCCAATGGTAGTGCCTGCGCAAATATGCGCATTTGATCCTATCTTCGTGCCTCTTCCGATTCTAACATCGTCTTCTATTACGGTGTTGGGGCCTATTGTTACATCTTCTGCTATCTCTGCTTTATCTGAGATTACTGCCGCTGTATGTATCGTCATTTTTTTGACACCTTTTTCTTGGGATTTAGGATGATCACAAATTCACCGCGCACCTTATGTTGCTTAAAATAACTCAATAGCGTCTCCGCGCTGCCGCGTCTTATCTCCTCGAACTTTTTTGTGATCTCTCGCGCAATCGCAAGCTCTACATCGCCCAGCGTCTCCTTGATGTCTTTCAGGGATGCCAGAATGCGATGCGGTGATTCATAATATATAATTGTCCTTTTTGTATGGACAAGCTCTGAAAGTGCTCTTTTGCGCGCTGTTGTCTTGTTCGGCAAAAACCCCTCAAACACAAATCTATCTGTAGGCATACCTGAGACCGCAAGCGCCGCAATCGCCGCGTTAGCACCTGGTATCGAAACTACCTCTATTGCATTATCAATAGCGTCTCTTACGATCCGATAACCTGGATCACTTATCCCGGGTGTGCCTGCGTCGCTTACTAAGGCTATATCCTTGCCTGTTTCAAGCAACCCAAGAATGTATTTCGTTTGCTTTACTTTGTTGTGTTCAAAATAACTTATAAGCGTTTTTTGTATCGCGTAATGCGACAGTAGTATTTTTGTGTGGCGCGTATCTTCGCACGCTATCACATCCACCCGCTTTAATACCTCTATGGCGCGCAATGTTATATCGCCCAAATTCCCGATCGGTGTGGCTACAACGTACAGTGTCCCTTTCATAATATAGCCTGTCTTCTGTTGTATTACGTTTATGGAGTCGTCGTTCAAAACTATTTGCTCAATGCGAATGTTATTCTACTGTTACAGATTTTGCCAAATTACGCGGTTGATCAACATCGCGCTTGTTTCTATGGGCTATATAATACGCTAAAAGCTGTAATGGCAACACAGTAAGTACCGGCGAAAACAGCTCCTTCACCTCCGGTATAAAAACCACGTAATCAGAGTGGTTCTTGATATGTTTGTCGCCTTCTGTCGCGATACTTATTACTATACCGCCGCGGGCCTTTATCTCCTGTATATTGGAAACGATCTTATCGTAAGTGGCGCTATTTGGCACTATACATACTACAGGCATAGTCTTATCTATCAGCGCGATAGGGCCGTGCTTCATCTCGCCCGCCGCGTACCCTTCCGCATGCACATAGGACAACTCTTTAAGCTTCAGTGCCCCCTCTAGCGCGTTTGGAAAATTTACATTCCTTCCCAAATACAAAAAGCAGTTTTTATCGTGGTGGTGTTTAGTTATCTTTTGTATAATTTTATGATCGGCAAGAATCTGCGCTGCTTGTTGCGGCAAGATCTCCATATCCAAAAGCAATGCTTTAACTTTTTGCGCATTAAGATAAGCGTTGAGCCTGCCTAGGTAGATGCCAAGCAAATATAGGATGCAAAGCTGCGCCGTATAAGCCTTTGTCGAGGCAACACCTATTTCTGGGCCTGCGTGGGTATATATTACACCCCTAGACTCTCTTGTCATGGTAGAGCCTAAGGCATTCACAATGGAAAGTACCGTGGCGCCGCGCCGCTTTGCTTCACGTATACTGGCTAAAGTGTCCGCTGTCTCGCCAGATTGGCTTATCGCTATAACCAGGGTATTATTGCTAAGGATCGGTCTTCTGTAACGAAACTCGCTTGAGACGTCTACTTCGACCGGAATGCCTGTCAACGCCTCAATAATATATTTACCTGTTAAGCCTGCGTGATATGCTGTGCCGCAGGCAACAATCATTATCTTGCTAACACACGCCAACTTCTTATCGTCTATTTTGAGTTCTTGAAAATAAACACTACCCTTATCTTCAGATACCCTATGGTGAATAATCCCCTCGATGACTGAGGGCTGTTCATACATCTCTTTGAGCATGAAATGCGCATACCCGCCTTTTTCCGCTTGAGAGGCATCCCACGTAACTGTCGTGGCCTTCTTTTTTATAGGCTGACCATCAAAACTACTGACTGCCACAGCGTCCTTCGTAAGCACGACCAACTCGTTATCTTCAAGAAATATAATATTTTTTGTGTGTTTGAGAAGCGCCGGGACATCACTCGCGATAAAATTCTCATCCGTACCCAATCCGACCACTAATGGCGAACCCAGCCTTGCGGCTATAAGTTGTTCTGGATGATTTCCCATAATGACACCTATTGCGAAAGACCCTTTAAGCAGCTTTATCGCTGTCCGAACCGCTGTTTCTAGATCGTCTTTGTAAAATTTTTCTATTAGGTGCGCTATGACTTCTGTATCTGTTTCGGATGTAAATATATGCCCTTCCTTAATCAACTCTTCCTTAAGGTCTTCATAATTTTCTATTATACCATTATGCACAACCGCTATATTTCCTAGGCAATCTGTATGGGGATGCGCATTGCGTTGATTGGGGGGACCGTGTGTGGCCCAGCGGCTATGCGAAATACCGGTGCTTCCTTTAAGGGGTTTTTTCTTGAGGAGAGCCGAAAGCGTCTCTATCTTACCTTTTTGCTTTCTTACAGAGACCTTGCCCCTTGAAATAGTCGCCATACCAGCAGAGTCATAGCCCCGGTATTCTAGCTTTTTTAGCCCATCCAAGAGAATGGATTGCACTTCTTTAGCACCTATATAACCTACTATTCCGCACATAGTGTGTATACTATACCAGAGAGATTATGCATATTCAAGTAATTTCATATTTTGGTTAGGCTGCTGAGTCGATTGTAGATTCTATATTGAGCCTATATTCATGCCTTTGCGCTGTCTGGTCGTTATCGTTTTGTATACGCTCTATTCCCAAGCGCTGTATGCTTTCAAGTCTTGCGTCTACAAACTGTTTATATTTTGTTGTAGCGCGTATGCGCGAGTATATAGCGTGAGCCTTATCATGCGCTAATTGCTGTGTCTTGAACCCTATGCCTTCGTCAAAAATTTCAAGGTCCTTGTTTTCTACATGAGAAAGAAAAAAGGAGATCAATGGCACAATGCCGGGAGGAACGCTTATATACATTGGCACAGTGTCGTATTTTTTTGACAAAAAAGACGCGAAGAGTATAAATTCATCCAGTGTAGCCTGCGCGCCGCAAAACCCGACTCTTTTTATATTATCAGGATGTTTAGCGTTCCAGATAGAAACAGCCTCTACCACAGCTTCATATTTTTCGCACACGCTCGGCTTAAGAGAAGAGAAGAATTGTGCAAAATGCTTGTCCCCTCTTTTTATGGCTATGCCGAAATCTCGAGAGAGCACCGATTCCGTCAAATCGCTGTTACCTACAGATATAATCTTTGTGTTTGGATCTACCATAAGGCTATCTATGTTATCACATGCTTCTACAGTTTCGACCATGGGGCCTGTATCAATCTGTACAAGTATCTTACCTTGTTCGATGTTTAAATATTCTGCTACAATGCTCTTTGCGAGCGGCGTTATCTCATCGCGCATAAAGCGCACATCCCGCTCTGTCTTTACCATAGGAAATATCATGCCAGGTGTAAAAGCGTATCCGTCTTTTCTTGCAAGAGATATCAGTGCAATATAATAACTTGCTATTCGCAAAGAAACGACTCTTTTACCTGCTTCTGTTCTGTAAATATCAAAACCGCCTGCTCCCAAAAGTTTTACGATGCCCGCAACACTCTTGTCTTCCTCAAAATCGTCTGTGCGCAATACAAATGGGCCTGCATTTTTTCTATACTTACTAAGCGATTGGTACATATCGACAATAAACGCGTCCAACAGCAACCGCTCCGTCTGCCCTTCTGGATTAGACAAATAAGCCTTAAGCGCTGATTGAGTTTTATCGCTTGGCGCAAGTTCCGTTCTATACAACCCTATTCCTCCTATACCGAGATCGCTTGTTTTTGCTACGTTTTTAGGAGAAGACGTATTCGCGTACACGCTAAGCTTAATATCGCCTTCTCCTTGGTTGCCTAGCATATGCTGCTGCAGGCATAGATCAGAATAAAACTCCTGTCTCAAAGAAGAAACCCCATATATGCTTAATGCCTCCTCATCCGGGCGCACTACAACAGTACCGGTTCTTTTGCCTAGAGTTGTCTCTACTATTATGTCATCTTCTAATGATGTTATCTCCTCTGTGCTATGCGTGCTATCACCCAAAAGCACAACAGGTATGCCCATGCTTTGGGCAACAATGACCCAATGTGAAGCTATTGCTCCTTCCAGACACACAATGGCCTTTATGGGCTTTTGCTGCAACTCTACTATATCCTTAAGCGCTTCTACAGGGAGCTCTTCGTTAGATAAAAGCACCAGATCTTTATCTTCGTATGTTGCTTTTAAATAAAAAGCCGGCACCTGCTTTAACCGCGTCATAACAGATTCGATGCGCCTCATTGCGTCGACTTGTACCCTATACATCACTTCGGGGTTTTCTATAGACCAGTCGAAATCAATTGCTGTTTTTTCGTTCTTTCTATACAGTTCGTACAAAATCTGTGCAACTGTCTTTTGTTGCTTAAAAATGTTACTAGCCCCTTTAACCATAGAGCTAGACACGTTCTCTAGTATCATCTTATTTATACTGCATACACCTTGTGCTTTTGCTGAATCTATTTGAGCGTCTATACACTGCGCTATTAACGATTCGTTCTCCTTAATAGTGCTTTTGATAGCCTCTTGTTCTTTTATATCCTTTTCTTGTTCTGCAACAGATAAATCGTGCGTCAGTTTTTCGTTTCGCATTGTAAGGGCTTCTACCTTTTCGCCAAGCTCTACCTCCTGATCTTCTAGCTCCTGGATCTGCTTGCTGTAATCGCCTAAAAGTTCATCCCGCACTTTTGTAAACTCATCCCATTGAGTATCCGCATCATCCTGCGTAATAGTCTCCTGCCTGTTAATATCGTCAAACGCTTTCTGCTGAACAAGCCGCAATATCTGCTTAAGAGATTCTTCCCGTTCCGCGTCTTCTCCCGCGCGCGCTTTGCGGATATCAACAGACATAAAAAACTCTAAGGCGCCTATACTATTTCGTAGAAGACGGTTCTTATCCGGGGAAATTGTTAAGCGTTCTGAAAAATAATTGCTTACTTTTCCGCAATAACTATTAAGTTCGCGCAAAGCTTCTTCTGTATTGCTAACAGCGGGCCTTTTTATTGCTTTGCTTATCTCCTCTATCACCTGTGGCAAGACAATGTCTCTTTCTGCTTTAATGTCACCGTATTGTATATTTCTTGATATATCGTACGCTGAATAACTCGAAAAGAGCGCTGCTTTGCCAATAATCGTAGATGGAACGGCGTTGCTCATTCCTTCGTATGTTAATGTGCCTGCCGCAGAACTCTTGCCACTAAACATACTCTGTGTGCCTGCCGCAGGGTGCTGTGCCTGCAGTTGGGACGATAAAGGTCTGAGTGCATCAAAAGAGAGTGCACTTTGCGCAAAAAATGAACACAAGATCATTAGCGTGACACATGTTGTTTGAGCAAATAGCGACTGCTTTGTTCGTTTCATTTATTCCTCTTTTCCTGACTTATAACGCAATATATACCTGTACTGCTCCGGATCTGTCTGCTGTGTTGTGTGCGGCGCAACTACAATATACGACATGCCGCACTCTTTAAGTTTTTGCTTCAAGCTTGGGGTATGGAATCCGCCTGCGATAAGCACCGCCACATCAACATCTTCCTGGTTCATAAGTTTTATAGCATTCTGAACAAACGCATCGTCACGCTTATTGGCTATATCGTAAAACTTGACTAGTGTTGCGAGGTTCTTATCAAGGGTATAAGCGGGCTTCAACAATGCAGCACGCACTCTGTTGCGCTTCGCTTGATCCTGCAAAAATTCCATCCAGCTCGCGGTGTTAAAATCGTTGCGGTGCTTCTTGTAATACGTAAAATCATTTGGCACGAGTTTAAGATTTAGAAAATTATCCAGCACCTGCAAACTTCTCGAAATTTCGTATAACTTGCGCTGCTTAGCATTTTTTATTAATATATTTTCTATCGCTGTTGACAACGCGTCCGCTTCTTCAAAGAGCTTGGCGGTGTCTATATCTTCATGCGCGCGCACATACGCTACGTATTTTTCCAAGTTCGGATAGTCACTAAGCGGCTCTTGCGCGTCTTTTGCCTCACTTACCAGGTATTCGTGATACTCAGATGGTGTAAGCTTGTTGAGTCGAAACTCCAGTGACTTTGTGACTAAATTCGTCAGTTGTTGTTTTGTGAGTTTTTTGGACAGCTGCTCAATAAGCACGCTTCTCTCTTTCTCTACAACAGGGAACTTAATATCTTTTTCCAGGCTTGTAACTTCAATAAAGCGTGTAAAATCAGGATAAGCAGCGAGGCTCTGCCTGGTCTTGCCTGCAAGCATGTTAATATATTTATAATAATCCGCAAGGCTTATCTGTTCGTCTTCATATTCTTGCCGCGCCTTATCGAGCTCCAGTAACTGCGGAGAATAGAGCTTCTTTTGTAGCGCTCTCACAACCGTGCTTATGCCGTTAATCTCTTTGTTTGCTTTTTCGCGAAATTGTTCTATCGCGAAAAAAATGTCGAGATTGGCTTTATATAGCTCTTCCTCTTCTAGTCCTTCAAGCGCTAAATCATAATCTGAGACTATATCCAGATATTCCTCTCCTGATATCTTGCCGGATTTAAGATATTCCTCCGCTACGTCAAGCCTGCGCTCCTTATCCGCGTATGAACGCAAATACGAAAGGCTAACATCGCCCCATCCGCCCTCTACCATAACCAAGCGCAAGTCATTGTTTTGAACAAGCGCGTCAATAATACGACTTGAGTTCTTCTGCGCCTCATAGTTAGTGTGAATATCCTGAATATGTATTACTATCTTCGCGCTATCTGATTGTGCTTTATAGCCTTCTACTATATGGCCGGCGCCTTCCGGAATATTAATAGATAAGGGCAGGCTATCCTTAGTGCTGCCTACATCAGAATCCGCTGGTAGCACAACCGGTAACACGGGTTGAGCCGCTGGTCGATGTTTCTGCTTCTCATAAAGCCTCACTATTCTTGGTACGGCTATCACTAGTATCACCAGTGCACACAACATTACTGATAATAATACCACGGTTCGTTTTTTAAGCACAATGCCCCCTTGTGTTAGTGTCGTTATCCCACTTATAAAATACTTTTACCAACTTAATACGAAGTATAGCACACTACACCCCGGATGTCAAGTCCTAGATGCGGACACTTGCAATTACATTGGCTCTGCAACGTCACACTTAAGTGCCTAACCTGATCTATTGAAAAAATGAGGGCGTGGTGGTGCTTATGCGCAAAACAGATGCTTAAGTCCTTCCTTGCGCAAGATCTTGAGTGCTTGACGCACATGCTTCTTGTTGCGGGGATCCTTGTATTGTAAGAGCGCCCTTTGCATCGCCCTTTCACCCTGGGTCTTAGCCACATATATAGCTTTTCCTGTGTGCGGGTCTTTCTCTGTATAGTACATGGAGCCTGACGTCGTCATGGGCAAAGGTATGTAATCCTGGACCTGTTCTGGGTGAATGTGGTTTTCCGCGAGGTAGACCGCCAGCTCAAGGGCATCGCACAAGCGCGCGCCAGGGTGCGCTGATATAAAATAATTTACCAGGTACTGCCTCTTTCCCGCTCTCTTGCTAGCAGCTTCAAACCTGCTGAGAAGTTTTGGGTATTTATCAAACGCGGGCTTGTTCATCAGCTTGAGCACAGGTGCGCTGCAATGCTCCGGAGCAACTTTTAGTTGTCCGCTTACATGTGATGCGCACAATGCATCCAGATATGCGTCCGAATAGCGGTCTATTAATAGATCGTACCGTACCCCGCTACCAACGAATACATGTTGTACCCTGGGAATGTTTTTGAGTTCCTTCCAAAGACGGATCGAATGTTCATAACCCAGCTTCAGGTTCTCGCATTTTTCCGGTACGAGACACTGCTTGTCACGACACACACCTGTTTTTTTCCATGAAGCACACGTTGCCATATACAAATTTGCCGTTGGCCCGCCAATATCTGTGATTGTCCCATTAAATGTTGTCTCTTTTGCAATCTCTGATATCTCTTTTACAATAGAGCGTATGCTGCGGCTTTGCACAATCGTACCTTGATGCAGGCCTAAGGAGCAAAAGTTGCACCCGCCTGCGCACCCACGGTGAGAAGTGATTGAATGCCTCACAGTCGTAAACCCCGACACCCCGCCATCTTTATCATACACGGTATGCCAAGCTCGCATATATGGCAGCGCGTATAGCCCATCTATTTCGTCTACTGGAAGCGGGGAAGCGGGAGGGTGTTGCACAAGAAATCTATCGCCACATTGCTGGACAACTGTTTTGCCTGAAAGCGGGTCTGATTCAGAATGAGTAATGTTAAATGCTGCGTTAAATGCGTCCTTATCTTTTGCTATGTCCTCAAAAGAAGGAGATAAAACATAATCCGTAACCCCATCCAATGTTTTTGCAATAACCACTGTACCCTTAATCTTGTTCAGATCAGGCGCGCCGGTTGCTTGTTTGAAGCGAGAAGCTATCTCTACCACCTGCTTCTCCCCCATGCCATAAACCAGGATATCAGCTTTTGCATCCACTAGAAGCGAGCGCCTTACCTTGTTTGACCAGTAATCATAATGTGCGAGCCTGCGCATGCTCGCCTCTATGCCACCTAAAACAATCGGTACGCCCTTAAATGCCTGTTTCAATTTATTCGTATATATAATGCTTGCTCTTTCAGGCCTAAGAAATGCTTTCCCTCCTGGTGAATAATCATCTGCATTGCGGATTTTCTTATTCGCGGTGTAGCGCGCGAGCATGGAATCAATATTACCTGCTGTAACCCCGAAAAAAAACCTTGGTTTGCCCAGTCTCTTAAAGTCGTCGATGGTGTGCCAATTCGGTTGGGCAATAATGCCCACTTTGAAGCCTGCGCGCTCCAATACCCGCCCTATAAGCGCGGCACCATACGATGGGTGATCGACATAAGCGTCTCCTGTGACCAGGATGATGTCCAGCCTGCTCCAGCCGCGCCTTGTCATGTCCTTTCTTGATATCGGTAGGAAGTCTTTCATATTCTACACAAAAGTCCGTTGATTGCGTTATCTAAATCTATTATAGCACTTAACATGAAGAGGGGCTATAACTCTTTAACTAAAGAACGTAAAAGGCATGCCAAAAAAACCGGTCCCGGGGCATAAAAAAACGCTGATTCTGATATAGAATCCGCGCAGCAAAAAAAGTGGTGACCCCAGCGGGGTCGTTCGCTATCGCTCTCTCCTTAAGGCAAACCCTGATGGTTTTGCCTTAACGCTTCGCTGTTCCTATTCCTTCCGCAAGAAGCTTACTGCGCCGATAGGAGGAAACGGTTTTTCCCCCTAAAACCCCTTTTTGTCCCAATGAAAAAAGTGGTGACCCCAGCGGGACTCGAACCCGCGTAAACGGCTCGAAAAGCCGTTGTCCTAGACCGCTAGACGATGGGGCCACTTGATATGCTATACTACATTGTTATTATTATTTTAAACGGCGATAATTATAAATAAAGCATATGTCTGCTTATTCGCCGGCCACTACTAAAGCAATTGCTGAGACGCTGTCTTTCGGGGTCTTTAGCGCAATCATCTTAACCCCCTGCGTAGAACGGCCGCTTGCGCGAATACCTTTTACCGATGTTCGCACTATTGTGCCACTTTCCGTAATGATCATGAGCTCGTCTCTATCTGTCACCATCTTTAAGCCGATTGCACAACCTATTTTAGGCGAAGTTTTAAGATTAATTATACCTTTCCCTCCGCGTGATTGCAATCTATATTCTCCAACTGGTGTACGTTTTCCGAAACCCTTTTCCGACGCTGTTAACAATGTCGCGTCATCTCGCGCTATTACCATACCGATCACGCTGTCTTTTTTGCCCAGGGATATGCCCTTGACCCCTCGTGCGGCACGGCCCATACTCCGAATATCTTGCGCCTTAAAGCGTATTGCCTTTCCGTCACGTGTCGCGAGAATCACATCCTGATGGTCGTCTGTAAACGCAACCTCGATAAGGCTGTCATCCGCGTCTATGGTAATGCCTATGATGCCGCCTTTACGCGGTTTTGCGTATGCGGCAAGCTCTGTCTTTTTAATAATTCCTTTTGCGGTAGCCATAACCAGGGCGCCACCTTTATCAAATTCCTTTACTCGCAGGAACGCGCTTATTCTCTCTCCCGGCATAAGCTGCAACAAATTCACCAGCGCCTTGCCTTTGGACGTACGAGCTGCCTGAGGTATTTCATGCACTTTTAGCCAGAAGACTTTGCCTTTGTCGCTAAAAAACAATATATGCTCGTGTGTTGTCGCGATAAATAGATGTTCTATAAAATCTTCATCTTTCAGCTCCGCGCCCATCACACCTTGCCCGCCTCGGTGTTGTTTGCGGTAAGAACTAACAGGCAACCTCTTAATATAGCCGCCATGGCTTACTGTTATAACTACGTCTTCTTCTGCTATCATATCTTCAATCTGCAGGTCTTCTACTTCTCCTACGATATCTGTCCTGCGCTCGTCGCCATATTTTTTCTGCAGCTCTACTAACTCGTCTTTTATGATTTTAAGGACCTTTTTACTGCTTGCAAGTATTGATTCATAAAGCTCGATTTTTTTCAGCAACTCGAGATACTCCTCCTCTAACTTAGTCCTCTCAAGTGCCGTAAGGCGCTGCAACTGCATCTCCAATATGGATTGGGCCTGTATCTCACTTAAGTCAAAGTTTTTCACAAGAGCCTTCTTGGCGGATTGCGTATCCTTTGACTGCTTGATCGTCTGGATGATCTTGTCTATGTGCTTAAGCGCTATCTTCAGCCCTTCTAATATGTGCGCTCTATCTTGTGCCTTTTTTAGTAAGAACTGTGTGCGCCTTGTTATAATCTCTTTTCTATGGTCAATATATATATCCAGGAGCTGCCTAAGAGTCAGCACGCGCGGTTGGTTATTGACTAGCGCGAGCATGATAATGCCAAAAGTCGATGAAAGTTGCGTGTGCTTATAGAGCTGGTTGAGTACTACCTGAGCAGGCCTATCGCGCTTTAGCTCAACCACAACACGGATACCCTCTTTATCTGATTCGTCTCTAATATCTGAAATACCCTCAATCTTTTTATCGGTAACAAGCTTCGCTATAGATTCGATAAGGTTTGACTTATTAGCCTGATAAGGCAGCTCTGTGATGATGATTGACGATTTGCCATTCTTCTGTTCCTCAATCTGCGCACGTGCGTGCAATTTGATGCGCCCGCGTCCTGTTGTATATGCGCTATGGATACCACTCTTGCCACAAATCGTCGCACCCGTTGGAAAATCGGGCCCCTTCACGATCTTTAAAAGGTCCTTTACCGACATGCTAGGCTCATCGATGATTTTTATAATAGCGCTTGCTATCTCAGTAAGGTTGTGAGGGGGCATATTGGTTGCCATCCCTACCGCTATGCCGCTACACCCATTCACCAATAGTGTGGGCAGTGCAGAGGGCAACAGAAGAGGTTCTTTTAAAGAGCCGTCAAAGTTAGGGGCAAAATCTATCGTGTCTTTATCGATGTCTGTTAACAATTCATCAGAGATTGAGGCCATGCGCGCCTCTGTGTATCTCATAGCAGCCGCGGGGTCTCCATCAACAGACCCCCAGTTGCCCTGTCCATCTACTAACGGGTAACGCAAAGCAAAGTCCTGCACCATGCGCACTAAGGCATCATAAATGGAAGAGTCCCCATGCGGATGGTAACGGCCTAAGCAGTCCCCTACTATGCGCGCGCTTTTCTTGTATGGCTTGCTGTGCTGTAACGCTAAGCCATGCATCGTGTAGAGAATTCTACGTTGCACTGGCTTGAGGCCGTCGCGTGCGTCTGGAAGCGCTCGCCCCACAATAACACTCATCGCGTAATTGATATACGACTCTTTAATCTCTGCTTCTACATATCTCTTTGTGATTGTCTCGCCGTGCGTATACATATATCTAAATCCTTATATTGTTGCCTCGTTTTACGCTCTACGTCATATAGTATCTGGCCAAACCATTTAACAGGCTTGTGTTCATATAATGTGCTACGTATCCAGATTGGTGACTTCGCGTGCGTGCTTTTCTATAAACTCTCTGCGGGGCTCCACCGCGTCCCCCATTAAAACTGTAAACATCTCATCGGCCTTAACCGCGTCTTCTATAACAACATTGAGCAAAGTGCGCCTTTCGGGGTCCATGGTGGTAGTCCAAAGCTGTTCCGGGTTCATTTCACCAAGGCCCTTGTAACGCTGCAGGTACATGCCTTTCTTCGCCCGTGCGTGTATCGCGTGCAACAACGCCTTCAGGCTAAACACCTCTAGCACCTCTCCGTCTGCCTGAAGCTTAAAGAGCGGGGCCTTTTTCTCTTGTCGTGCGGAGATCTTCTGTTTTATGCCCGCATGGGCCTTTTCCGCTTCTTGTGGATCGTAAACCTCTGCCAATGAGAGCCCTATCTTATCAAAAAATATAAAGACCTTCTCTATCTCCTCTGCTTCGAAAAATTCTACCACGTCTATCTCTTTCGCTGTCTGGACGCCCTTGTCTGTTTCATCGTGGATCTGCAGGTCCTCTCCTAAATGCTTTTCTTGTGTCTTGACAAGCTTGGCAAGCTCGTTATCTGTGTAGACGAATTGGGCCTCGCCCTCCACTTTTACCATAAAAATTGGTAGTTTTTTGGTTTTTGCGTGTCGCAACTCTATGTATTTATAGAACTTCACTCCCCTTCTATCTATAGCCTTACTCAGTTTTTCGAGCCTTGTTAAGGTTTCTATGATATCTCTTAGCTGTTTATTTGAAAACTCTTTCTTTGGCTTTATCTTGAGCAGCGTTGTATCCTCTACACCAATATCAAGGAGTAGCGCATTCATCTCTTCTTCGGTTTGTATGTATTCTTCTCTTTTACCGCGTTTTATTTTATATAAAGGGGGCTGCGCAATATAGATCCTTCCCTCCTCTATTAATTTTGGCATTTGTCTGTAAAACAGAGTGAGTAGTAAAGTGCGGATGTGCGAACCATCTACGTCTGCATCTGCCATTAATATGATCTTATAATAACGCAGTTTTTCTGCGTTAAACGCTTCTCCTATGCCGCAACCAAGGGCCGTAATAATGGTCCTAATCTCTTCACTTGCCAGGACCCTATCAAGCCTGGCCTTTTCTACGTTTAATATTTTACCCTTTAATGGAAGTATTGCTTGAAAGCGCCTGTCCCTGCCTTGCCTGGCTGATCCTCCGGCGCTCTCACCCTCCACTAAATAGATTTCACACAATGCCGCGTCACGTTCTGAGCAGTCAGAAAGCTTGCCTGGTAAGCTAGACATTTCAAGAGCGCCTTTTCTTCTTGTCAGGTCTCGTGCTTTGCGAGCCGCTTCACGCGCCCTGGCCGCAACAATTGCTTTTTCTACTATTTTTTTCGCTATTGCTGGAGTCTCCTCGAAAAATGTTCCCAGCGATTCGTTGACCAACGAGGCTACGATCCCCTCTACGTCCGCGTTGCCGAGTTTTGTTTTTGTCTGGCCTTCGAATTGAGGGTTTTGTATCTTCACGCTAACCACCGCGGCGATGCCTTCTCTTATGTCGTCGCCCGAAAGGGTCGCGTCTTTGTCTTTTAATAATTTTTTATTTTTACAATACTGGTTCGCTACTCTCGTTAAGGCTGATTTAAACCCGCTTAAGTGCGTACCTCCTTCTATGGTGTTTATATTGTTTGCGAATGTGTATATTGTCTCGGAATAACTGTCGTTGTATTGCATGGCTACCTCAACAACAACATCTTCTTTTTCGCGCTGAAAGTATACCGCTTTTTTGTGTAATGGGTTTTTATTCTTGTTCATGTGTTGCACGAAAGATACTATGCCGCCGTCAAATTTGAACTCTGTTTCTTTTTCTTTGTTTTCGTCTGTTAAGACTATTCTAATCCCTTTATTTAAGAAAGCGAGCTCCCGCATACGCGTAGCTAATGTCTCAAATGTAAATTCTGTGCCTTGGTTAAATATGCCCACATCCGGTTTAAAGGTAATTTTTGTCCCTGTTTTTTGTGTCTTGCCTATAACCGTAAGTTTTGTTGCTGTATGGCCTTTTTTATAGCGCTGGTGGTATACCTTGCCGTTTCTGCGTACCTCTACCTCTAGCCATTCTGATAAAGCGTTGACTACACTAACACCTACGCCGTGCAACCCGCCGGAGACTTTATACATCCTATGATCAAACTTACCTCCTGCGTGTAACGTGGTTAAGACAACTTCTACAGCGGGCTTTTTTTGTGTTGTGTGCATATCTACCGGAATGCCTCTTCCGTCGTCTACCACTGTAACGCTATTGTCCGCGTGGATAATGACATTTATATTACTGCAATGTCCCGCCATGGCCTCGTCTATGCTATTGTCTGTGACTTCATACACAAGGTGATGTAAGCCTCGTACTCCTGTATCACCAATATACATGGCTGGTCTGCGCCGCACCGCTTCCATTCCCTCTAAGACCTGGATCTTATTTGCGTCGTATTCTCCCTCTTTTTTAGAAACACTCAAGTCCGGGTCTTTCGCGTCTTGTGCTTTTGCTTGGGTGGCGCCTGGCAGTGCCTCTTGCTTGTTTTTGTCTTTTTTGGGCTTTGGTTTGTTTGGCACTCTATTTCCCCTGTTCTTTATTTATGCTATTTACTAGCATTCTCCTGCTCTGAATTTGATTTTTATTTGGTTTTTATTTTTTAAGTACCTGTTGAGCCTTTTTTCTATTTTACTTCTGTTTATGTTTAATTGGTAAATCCATGTTGGGCTATCTACATCTATTATTAGCGTTGTTTTAGTTAATCTTTTTGGTTTTGTGTGCCTTGCTGCGTTTTGGCCGGCCGCGTCTACCCACGCGCCCCAGACCTCCTCCTCACTTAAGAGGCCCTTTTTTTGTTCTTCTGCTGTTTTTATCGCTGTTTTAAGTATCTCTTTTAATGGTGTTGGGCCTATATTTTTCATTGTTTATGTTATTTGCATGGGTAGTACTATATATGTGTATGTATCGCCTATTCGTATAACGCCCGGTTTGTCTGGGCCGGTTAATTCTATCTCTACAATATCTTGCTTAATGCTTTTTAGCGCTTCTTGTAAATATGTAGGGTTAAACCCTACTAGCAAATCGTTACCTGTATATTTAACCTCTATCTCTTCTTTTGTTTCACCTATCTCTGGTGTTGTTTTCGAAACAACTAATTTGTTTTTTGTTAGTTGTAGCTTTATCGCTTGTGATTCCGGCGTTGTAAGTAGGCTAGCTCTTTTTATAGCAGGTATAAGCTTATTGCGCTCGATTATAAGTTTCTTGTCTGCCTCCTTGGGTATCGCTTGCTTGTAATCCGGAAATTCTCCCTCTACGAGCCTTGACACTATATGTAGGTTGTTTAAATAAAACGTGACTTGGTTTTTAGAAAACTGTATTTTTGTTTGCTCTGTCTCGTTTAGGTTTTTTAAAAGCTCTTGTGTTGTTTTTGTAGGTATTATGTATTTTTTTTCTTCTTGTGTGTTTGTTGCTTGTTTATGTTTTATTATTGATAGTCTTCTTCCGTCTGTTGCTATTAGCGTTATGTTGTTTTTTGATATAGTAAAACAGATGCCATTTAACACGTACCTTGTTTCATCTCTGCTCATCGCGAATGTTGTTGCTAATAACATTTGTTTTAAGTCTTTTTGGTTTATTGTCATTTCCTCTATTGTAGTTGGTTTTGGTAATTGTGGAAATTCGTCTTTTGGTGTAGTTAAGATTTTAAATGTGGTAGTCTCTGTTTTTATGATAATGGTGTTATTTTTTTTTGCTATTATCTCTATCTCTGTGTTCGGTAGTTCTTTTATAATATCCGCGAAGCGCTTTGCCGGTACTGTAACCGCTCCTTTTTCGTGAATCCTTGCGTCTATTGTCGCTGTTATCCCTATGTCTAGGTCCGTAGCTGTGATTTTCACATTATTGTTTACTTCTAATAATACATTCAATAATATCGGCAGTGTGTTTTTTTGTGTTATTGCGCCAATAACAGATTGAATCCCTAATAACAAATCGTCTCTTTTTATACTTATCCTCATATCAACAACCTTTATTATTATTAATATATATTTTCTTAAAATAGTAATAGTAATAACTAGTGTGCATAAGTTAATAACTCCTTAACTAACATCACGTATTTTAGTTATAATATTTTCTACCACGCTTTTAATGTGTGGATTCTTTTTAATATCTTCTTCTATCTTATCGCACGCATGAATAACAGTAGAATGGTCCCTGCCACCAAACAGTCCACCAATTTCAACAAGAGGAAGCTTTGTCATTTCCCTAGATAAAAACATAGCGACTTGCCTAGGGTACGCTACTTTCTTAGTACGTTTTTTAATGCGCATGTCATTGCTGCCGATATCAAAGTATTTCGCGACAACAGATTGTATCCTCTCTACATTTACGCTAACCTTATTTTCTACAATAATTTCCTTTAATACATCGCGCGCGACAACCATATCTATCTTATGGCTAACAAGGGAAGAATAAGCGATTATCCTAATTAGTGCCCCCTCTAACTCACGAATATTAGCGGTAACATTATCCGCTATATAAGAAACCACATCCATAGGAACAGCAACAGTCTCTTTTTCAAGTTTTTTCTTTAATATAGCAATGCGCGTTTCCGTGTCAGGAGGCTGCATATCCGTAACAAGGCCCCACTCAAAACGAGAAACAAGCCGTTTTTCCATCGCAGGCATCTCTTTAGGAGATCTATCGCTAGAAAAAACAATCTGTTTGTGTGCATCATAAAGCGTGTTAAAAGTGTGAAAAAACTCTTCCTGAGTAGCCTCTTTACCGGATATAAAATGTATATCATCTATTAAAAGAACATCCTGGTGCCGGTATTTATCTTTAAATTTTTGCGCAGTCCGATTCTGAATAGAGTTAATAAGTTGATTAGTAAACTTTTCACTCGATATATAAGTAACCTTTAGACGGGGTTGTTTCGCAAGAAGATGTAAGCCGATGGCCTGCATTAAATGGGTCTTACCAAGCCCCACACCACCATAGATAAACAGCGGGTTATATGCTTTAGCAGGGCTGTCAGCGACGGCAAGAGCAGCGGCATGCGAGAAGCGGTTGCACCCCCCTATCACGAAATTATCAAATGTGTAGCGCTGGTTAAGGGTGATGTCTTGCGGCCGGGCAAGCCTCTCAAAAGAACGGGAAAATAATTTAAAGCCCCCCTTCTTATCGTTTATTTGTTCTGTGTCTTGGGCTTCCTGCGGAGAGCGCGCACACACAACAAAATCAATTTTTATGCCTTCACTACCAATCTCCCGAGCAGCGGTACTAACCTGATCCATATAATGGTCGAGGAGCCACTCTTTAAAAAAATTATTCGGCACCTCAACAGTGATTGTATCACCTTCTGTTTTAGCTTGTTTAGTAGGCCCAAACCATGTCTCGTAGCTTTGTGGGCTGATCTGTTTACGCAAACAACCTAAAATCGATGCCCAAACGTTATCTGTTGTGTGTACCATATAGCGAGACCTTGAGGTTTACACAAATTGCACACAGCTTGATCTTATAACCAAGCGATACAAAAGCGTACATACAATATGTAATTATAATAAAAGTATTGTCGCAGTCTTGTCGGCGGCATAATAGCAGAAACAGCAACACGGTCCCCACTTTTTACGAGCAATACAGACAAGACGGAACATAGCGCGCAAGACTATTGAATCCTTACGCAGAACCAAATGATTATAACAGAAACAAAGGCATTTGCAAGAAAAAAGTTTTTAACTTGACTTAGCGTGTGTTTGTGATATACTTCCATACTATGAAAAAACATATTAAACAGAAATCAAACTTGAAGCGAAAACGCACGCACGGATTCAGGGAGCGCATGAGCACTACAGGTGGTCAGGCAGTGCTTAAGCGGCGAAGACAAAAAGGTCGGAAAGTTTTGTCTGCATGATACTCACCCCGCCTGCCCCGCGGCAGGCACCACCGCACCAGAAATTCAAACGACTTATTCGCTCTAGTGATTTTACGCGCGCATATCGCCAGGGACGTCGCGTGACAGCCCACGTTGCGCGAATATATTATTTACCGAACCAACGGGCCTTCAGTCGTTTAGGTGTGGTAGTAAGTAAGCGGGTAAGTAAAAAGGCAACAGATCGCAATTGGCACAAGCGAGTTGTCCGAGAGTGGTGCATGCAACGCTCTAATATTTCTACTATAGAACACCGCGACATTGTAATAATGGTTATTAAGGCAATGCCCACAACGCAACACGGTTCTATTGAGCTGCGGAGAGAGCTTGCGCTACTTAGTCAACAGATATCAATATAAAATTCACTATGATAGCTCTTATTAAACAGATAATACGCCTATATCAGCACGCCTTTTATTGCAATAGACAATTCATGCAATGTAAATACCACCCAAGCTGTTCTGAGTATATGATGCTTGCACTAGACCGATATGGTCTCTGGGGAGGCACGCTTAGAGGGCTTTGGCGTATTGTACGTTGTAACCCACTTGCAAAGGGCGGCATTGATATGCCCTAAGAGATGTTTTAGGTCTTAGCAAGCAACAGCAAGCCAAGACCGTATCATCTTGAACCGTATCATCGCTTAACATACTGTAAACAAAGGATTTATAATGAATAATGAGAAAAGATTGTTTTTAGCTATCGGCCTATCAGTGCTTATAATTTTAAGCTATCAGGCATATATGAAGAAGTATGCCAAACCGTATCATCCGCAAAACATAGGTGATACGGTTGTAGAAACAGAAAAAGCAGAGCCCGTAATTAGCAAAACAACAAAGGTGCGGGAGAAGCCTGTTAATGTGCGCGCTGTGTCGGAAATCACAACAACGATAAGCAATGATGTGTTTACAGCCATTTTTACCGATAATGGGGCAGCAATAAAAGAGCTCTATCTAATGCAATATTTAAATACTACAGGTGAGCCTACACTACTATGTAAGTCAATAGAAAAGGTCCCGTACGTATTAGCAATAACAGACAGCGCGGAGACTACACGCAAATGGCGTGTGGTTAGCAATAGTAGCAACCAGATTGCGTATCAAAGCACATTAGATGGGATAGAGATAACTAAAACGTTTGTTTTCTATAACACTAAATATGTTATCGGGTTAGAGGTTGCAATGCGCAATACAACTCAGGCACGCAAACAGGTAAATTACACACTTGATAGTGGAGCGGTTGAGGCAAGTAATGGCTACCTAGATAGTAGATATATAGGGGCTGACGTAGACATAGCGGGCAAGGTTCTAAGAAAGCGACCATCAGGGAAGACTATAACAGACGGTGTTTACGTAACTGGTTCCCCTGCATGGGTTTCAGCACACGATAGGTACTTTTCGTTAGTGTTAAAGCCAGAGCAGCAAGAAGAAGGAGCGATAATAAACAGCAGTACGAAAAAGAACATATGGTCAAGCATTATATCAGGGCCAGTGGCTCTAGGGGCTAACCAGGTAGTTACTAGAAACTACATTCAGTATGCGGGTCCAAGCGATGTTGCATTGATCTCAGAGCTAGGTGCATCGGCAAGCAATGTAATAAGTTACGGGTTCTTCCACCCTGTAGCAAAGGTGCTTTTTGCAGGCCTTCGCATGTTTTATCGGATAACAGGTAATTACGGGTTATCCATTATCCTTTTGTCGCTTACTATTAGTTTAATAATGATGCCTCTTACGAGAAAAAGCCTGCATTCTATGAAGGCCATGCAAGCGATCCAGCCGGAAACAGAACAGATACGCAAGGCCTATAGCGATAACCCGCAAAAAATGAACAAAGAGATCATGGAGCTCTATAAAAAGCATAAAATTAATCCTGTAGGCGGCTGCTTACCGATGTTGTTGCAATTGCCGATTTTTATGTCTCTATATCAGGTTTTGTTGCGCAGTGTGGCATTACGCGGGGCACATTTTTTGTGGATTAAAAATCTCGCAGGCCCAGATGCAGCATTCACGCTACCACAAAAACTCCCAATAATCGGCAATCATATTAATATATTACCAATTTTAATGGCTATTGCTATGTGGGCACAGCAAAAGATGTCGCAAGGAGGGGGCAAGGAAGTCTCAGAACAACAAAAGATGATGGCAACAATTATGCCTGTAATGTTTGGCTTTATCTTTTACAATATGCCTTCCGGACTTGTGTTGTATTGGTTCACGAACACATTGTTTATGCTGCTGATACAGGAAGTAGTCTTAAAGGTTCGCAAGCCAGTGGCCAGCCAGTAGCTAGTTTTTTCTTGACAACAGCTCAGTTGTCAGGTACCATATAAAGCAGTGCAACACAAGCGTAACGATTCTATGTTCCACGTGGAACAAAAAGGGGATGGATTGGGCAAAACCATATCTGTATGTAACCAAAAAGGTGGAGTCGGCAAAACCACCACATCGATTAACCTATCAGCTTATTTAGCTGCTGCAGGGCAACGCGTGCTTATAATTGATATCGATCCTCAAGCTAATACAACAAGTGGTATCGGGGTAGACAAGCAAGCCATTAAAAAGAGCATATACAATGTTTTGATAGATAATACCCCACTGGGTGAAGTAATTATAAAAACACCAGTACAAAACATGTTTTTAGCACCCGCAGATCTGCACCTAACAGGCGCACAAATAGAGCTAGTGAGCGCGTTTAATAGGGAACAGCAATTAAAAAATAGTATCTTGCCGATAAAACAGGATTACGATTTTATTATCATAGACTGCCCACCCAGCTTAGGCTTACTCACAATCAACGCACTAACCGCATCAGAAACTACGCTTATTCCTTTGCAGTGCGAATATTATGCCATGGAAGGCCTAAGCCAGTTATTGCATACAATAAAGCTAGTGCAAAACAATCTTAATCCAGTACTTGACATAGAAGGTGTTATCTTGACTATGGCAGATTATCGCACAAAACTGACAAACGAAGTCATAGGGGAAGCAAGGGCGTTTTTTAAAGAGAAGGTGTATGATACGGTTATACCGCGCTCTATCAGACTGAGCGAAGCCCCAGGTCATGGTAAGCCGGTGATGCTTTATGACAAGGACTCTAATGGTGCGGAGGCGTATAAAGCGCTTGCGGCAGAGATTATTAATCGTAACACATTACCACCATTAGAGTTAGACGATAAACAACCTGACAGTGACACTATAACCCCGCAAGAACATAACGACCAGGATATGCAGAAAGACGTAGATACGCATAAAGTAGTCCCGGTTGAAAACGGCACTGCAGCGATCAAAATCATAGAAGAAGATGGAGGCGATAATGGAGAAGCATAAGGCATTGGGCAAGGGATTGCAAGCGCTAATACCAGAGGTGCAGGAGAGCGAAACGAGCGAGTTGGCGGTTAGCGCACGAACAGGTTTGACGACAGTGGCGATCTCAGAGATCAAGCCTAATCGTTATCAGCCTCGCACCGCTTTCAACACAGAAAAACTAGATGAGCTCGTAGCGTCAATCAAAGAAAAAGGGATTGTGCAGCCAGTCCTTGTCCGAAGAGCGGATATAGGATACGAGCTTATAGCGGGAGAGAGGCGCTTCAGGGCTGCCAAAAGATTAAATTTACAAAAGATTCCCGTGATTATCAAAGACGTCGACGATGTTAACGCGATGGAGATAGCGCTTGTAGAAAATATTCAGCGGGAAGACTTAAACCCGATAGAAGAAGCAAGGGCATATAAGCGCCTTAGCAATGAATTTGGTTTTACACAAGAAAAAATCGCTCAATCTGTAGGTCGTGACAGAACTTCAGTGACAAATATTTTGCGGTTGTTAAGCCTGCCGGGACCGGTACAGAAATTAATCCTCGACGATGCGATAACGATGGGGCACGCGAGGGCCTTACTTAGCATATCCGACGAGCGTAAACAGTTAACCATATGCGACAAGATAGTCCGTAAACGCCTTTCAGTAAGAGAGGTAGAGCAGATGGTGAGACCGCAGGTATCGAAAAGGCCGCAGTCCGCGTATCGCGATCCAGACCTTCACATAAAAGCGGTAGAAGACGAGCTTCAGCCTATTTTTGGTACAAAAATAAAGATCCAGCACGGTAAAAAACGCGGTAAAATTGTTATTGATTACTACTCGCTAACCGACTTGAACCGTATTGTAAAAATCTTAAAACATTAATCTTAACATATATATTGACTTTTTCGTATCACAACATATAATAAAATATATATTGCGCAGTACACATATAGAAAAAAAGGCATATAATGGGAAAAGCAACATTAGTATTAATTAAACCAGATGGTCTGAAAAAATCATTAACAGGTAATATCTTAACGCGTCTTTCAGAGACAAAGCTTGATATTGTTGCAGCTCGAATAGCGCATGTCAGCACTGACCTTGCTAAAGAACACTATGAAGCCTTGTCAGACAAGCCGTTTTTTGATGATTTGATACAATACATAAGGGGCGATTTTCATGAGAAGCGGAAAGTTATGGCAATGGTCTACTATGGGGAAGGCGCTATAGCGAAGGTGCGTCAGCTAGCAGGCGCAACTAACCCGGAAGAAGCGGATGCGGTAAGTATCCGAGGGCAATATGGCCGCATTACAACAAAAGGCGTGTACGAAAATGTTATACACGCTTCAGCGCATAAGGAAGACGCGGAACGGGAAATCAAGCTTTGGTTTGAGCCAGAGGAAGTCATAGTAGATCTCTATCCTACCAAAATGCACGAAAAGAAGATCCTCGGCAAGACCTGGGCCTGAACTTAGCCCAATAAAGGCACAAGGCGTTAAGGATTATGCTCTAATAGTGAAACAGATGTTATTTTGAAATTGATAGCTTACCGCCCACCATTTATCGTTTATAACTTACAACTTGCGGCAAAACAAGGTTATAACGCACAAACAACAATAAAGGCACAAGATATGTTGCGCAGTATGACAGGTTTCGGCAAAGGTGTAGCAGAAGGCAGGCAAGGCACAGTAAAAGTAGAGATCAAGAGCCTGAACTGTAAGTTTTTTGAGGTGGTAAGCAAAGTGCCGCCGAACTTTACTATGCTGGAAGATAAGATACGAGAATTACTGCAGAGACGCATCTCGCGTGGCAGATTAACGTTATTTTTAAGTTATATCTCGAAGGTGACCAAGGGCGACGAAGTTCACATCGATAAAAAAATAGCAAAACAATACTATGATAGGATTAGCACACTGCAAAAATTTCTAGGCATTAAGGGAGATATAGGGTTTGAGCAGATAGTAGCATTGCCTGGAGTTATAGCGTATCATCCGCAGGCAGACGATGCTAAGAAGCTTTGGCCGCTTATTTCCAAAGCACTCGTTTTGGCAATAGAAGATATTACGCGTTCCAAGGCAAGGGAAGGCGCAATGCTGGGTAAGAACCTGCGTCAGATCGTCAAGACAGTCGAGGTCGGGCTCAATAAGATACAAAAAAGAGCGCCTATGGTAGCGTTTGATTACAAGAAGCGGCTCAGAAAAAACGTAAAGACATTGACTGGCGCCACAAAGATACATAACCCGGAAAGAATAGAAGAAGAAGCAGCCATATTCGCGCGCAATTGTGATATCACCGAAGAGATGCATAGGCTTTGCGCCCACATATCCGGGTTTAGAAAAATTCTCTCAAACAACGGTGAAACAGGCAGGAGACTTGATTTTGTTGCACAGGAAATGTACCGTGAGGCGAATACAATAGGCGCGAAGGCGAACGATTTTTTTATAGCAAAAGAGATTATTAAGATCAAGAGCCAAATAGAAAAAATAAGAGAGCAGGCACAAAATGTCGAATAAAAAAAAGCAATCAACCTTGATCAGCTTAGGTTTTAATAATGTTGTAGTAAAGGATAAGATAGTCGCGGTTGTCGCTCCGGAGGCAGCGCCTATAAAACGGTTAAAAGAAGAGGCACGGCAAAGCAAGAAGCTAATAGACGCGACAAGCGGCCGCAGAACTCGCGCGGTGATTATAACGGAAAGCGATCACATCATACTCGCGAGCGTACAACCGGAGACAATAGCGCAGAGGTTTAGTTGATGGACAAAAAGCACTTGCCTCGTTTTGTTGACAGGTATCTGAAGAAGCAGGGCACGCTCTTTGTCGTCTCTGGGCCCTCAGGATGCGGCAAGACTACACTGTGTGACAGGTTGCTAAAAAACCGGCTAGGGCTTGTACGTTCTGTTTCAGCTACAACGAGAGGATTGCGAGGAAAGGAAAAGAATAAGAAGGATTATATTTACATCGACAGACAGGAGTTTGATAAGCATCTTGCAAAGGGCATGTTTCTCGAGCATGCAGAAGTCTTTGGCCACTACTACGCGACACCGAAGAAGTTTGTCGGGAAGTGCTTACGAAATAACCAAGACGTGCTCATGAACATTGATGTGCAGGGCGCGGCACAGATAAAACGTAAGTTTAAACAGGCAGTGCTTATTTTTATTTTACCACCTACGATGGAGGCGCTTGACGCCAGGTTACGCAACCGCTCTTTGGATACGCGCTCCCAGATATGCAAACGACTTGCGATAGCACGCAAGGAGTTAGTAGCTATTAAGATATATGATTATGTGGTGATTAACGACAGGATAGATAAGGCGGTGCGCCAACTTGCGTCGATTGTTACCGCTACACGGCAGCAGATAAGATAGGAGAACCATTGTGGATACCTTGAAGATACCGCTTGAGAGTTTGTACGACAAGATACAGAGCATGTATAAGCTCGTTGTTTTGGCCTCTATGCGTGCGCTAGAATTGAACGCCGGCGCAGCGCAGTTAACTGAGCAAGAGAGCAACAACGTTCTGCTGACAGCTTTACATGAAATTCAGGAAGAGAAGATAACGTACGCACAGATCGATAAGTAATGATAGGATAAGCGATGAAGAGACCAACCCTTTTGTTAGGCGTCAGCGCAGGTATCGCCGCATACAGAGCGTGCGATATGATAAATTGCCTGAGGCAGAACAATATAGAAGTTGTAGTATGTCTCAGCAAAGATGCCCATCATTTTGTTGCCCCGCTCGCTTTGCAGACATTGTCAGGCAACCAAGTCTTCCAGGAGATGTTTCACGTCCAGGACGACTGGAGCCCCGTCCATATCGCGCTTTCCGATAGAGCAGACATAACATTAGTGATGCCTGCTACATCAAATATTATCTCAAAAGTAGCAACCGGCATATGTGACGATCTTCTCACCTGTGTCATAGCCGCCTCTCAAGGGCCCGTGGTTTTTGCGCCTGCGATGAATGAGGCGATGTACGTGAACAAGATTTTGCAGGCTAACATCAAAAAGCTAAAGACTCTGAAATACCATTTTGTGAGCCCGATTAAAGGGCACCTTGCCTGTGGTAGACAGGGCATGGGTCATATAGCTGACACAAAAGATATAGCACAGTACGTAAAGACCCTCCTCAAATGAAGCCCATGAATATTATTGTTTCCGCAGGCCCGACACAAGAACCGATCGATCCCGTACGCTTTCTTACAAACCACTCAACAGGTACAATGGGTTACGCCGTCGCTGAAGCGGCACGTGACGCAGGCCACAATGTTATTCTTGTGACCGGGCCCACGCAACTGAGGCAACCGCGAGGGCTGGACGTGATAGAGGTGACTACAGCGCGCGAAATGCACAGGGCTGTGCTGTCGCGCTTTAGGAAATCAAATTGTGTGATTATGGCAGCAGCGGTATCTGATTTTAGGCCAGTACACTATTATACTAGAAAAATAAAACGCACAGGTGCAGCGCGTACGCTGAAGCTTGTGAGAAATCCCGACATACTCTCGTTGCTTGGACAGCAAAAGAGGGACAAGGTGTTGGTTGGTTTTTGCATGGAAACATCAGCGCTTATAGCCAACGCACGCAATAAGATGAAGACTAAGAATATGGACCTGATCGTGGCGAATAAGATAGGCGTGAAAAAAAACGCTTTTGGATCTGGCCCAACTTCAGTACATATTATCGGTCCGGCGCAACAGATGGCCCCGCTTAAGGCCATGAGCAAGCGAAAGATCGCACGGATTCTTCTTGAAAAGATAGAACATATATGGTATAAAAACGAAGTAAATTAGCGGCACAGGGAGCACGGTATAAATAAGCTTGGTGTTTAATTGATAATCTAAAACCTAACACCGAACACCGAAAAAAGGGCGTGGTAGCCAAGTGGTAAGGCAACGGTTTGCAAAACCGTTATTCATCGGTTCAAATCCGATCCACGCCTCCATAGTCTATAGTTACAAAGGTTACAAAAGTGCGAAAGGTTAAAAAAGTTACAACAAGATTAAACGCATAGAGATGCGCAACACTAAACCTTTTTAGCATTTAAAACTTTTTAACTGTGCAGGTAGATTTGCGATAAAACGTGGGCGGTTGGCGCAGTTGGTTAGCGCGTTTGCTTGACATGCAAAAGGCCGGAGGTTCAAATCCTCTACCGCCCACCATTTTACTTCGCCAAGCAACTTTTGTGCTTGGCTCCGAAGGAATCATAAAAGCTCCTGCGAAACTCCACCGGAGAGCAGGGGCTCAAGAGCGAAGCAGAATCACTCGCCATATTTATGGTACAGTAAGAATAAAGAGCAGAGACCATGAAGATTGTAATTTAAAGTGCGACAAATAGGAGCAAAAAAATAAAGCTCCACAGATCCGAAAAAATCTGTTATTTTGTAAGTACAGACAAACAAAAAAACAGGAGGATCTAATGGAGCCAAGTAA